>Ga0163150_10002074_pt1 | contig 32045 bp, 25 predicted proteins | sample OliLakLV19P2IB_FD_148628 | JGI IMG/M metagenome (GOLD analysis project Ga0163150, IMG submission 148628) | Freshwater microbial mat bacterial communities from Lake Vanda, McMurdo Dry Valleys, Antarctica - Oligotrophic Lake LV.19.P2.IB | ecosystem: Environmental > Aquatic > Freshwater > Lake >...
ACCCCAAACCCCTGCCGAAGGGCGTTCTCCATCCCAAGCGCGTGCTGCAGCGCGTCGTCGCCGGCGTGCGCGACTACGGCAACCGCATGGGCATCCCAACCGTCAACGGCGCGGTCTGGTTTCACAACGATTATCTGGGCAACCCGCTGGTCTTTGCGGGCTGCGTGGGCATCATTCCGCTCGACAAGTGTTTCGGGAAAGCGAAACCCGGCGACCGCATCATCGCGCTGGGCGGTCGGACGGGGCGCGACGGCATTCACGGGGCGACGTTCTCGTCGGCGGAGCTGACCGACACCCACGCCGACGAGTTCAGTCACGCGGTGCAGATCGGCAATGCGATCACGCAGAAAAAGACGATGGATGTGATCCTCCAGGCCCGCGATTACGAGGGGGGCCCGCTCTTCAGCGGCATCACCGACTGCGGCGCCGGCGGCTTTTCCAGCGCTATCGGCGAGATGGGCGGCAAGATCGGCGCGACGGTCACGCTCGAGAACGCCCCGCTGAAATACGGCGGGCTGAGCTACACCGAGATCTGGATCAGCGAGGCCCAGGAGCGCATGGTGCTCGCGGTGCCGCCCAGCAATGTCGACGCCCTCCGCCGGCTGTGCGACGCGGAAAACGTCGAGATGTGCGACCTCGGCGAGTTCGGTCGTAACGCCGATGGCGAAGCCGGCGAGCCCGTGCTCGTGCTCACCTACCACGGCACCGAGGTCGGCAGGCTGTCGATGCACTTCATCCACGAAGGCATCCCGATGCCGACGCGGGAAGCGGAGTGGGGAAGTTCCGCGTTCGGAGTTCCGAGTTCCGAGTTGAAAGGCAAATCAACGCGGCCGGTCCCCTCCAACTCGGAACTCGGAACTCGGAACTCGGAACTGGGATCGGATCTTCGTGCCTTGCTGTCCCACCCCAACATCGCCTCGAAGCATTGGATCATCCGGCAATACGATCACGAGGTGCAGGGCGGCAGCGTGGTGAAACCGCTGGTCGGCCCCGGACAGGATGGCCCCGGCGACGCGGCGGTGCTGCGGCCAAAGCTCAGTACGAATCGCGGCATCGCGCTGGGCTGCGGCCTGGCTCCGAACCTCAGCGAGAAGGCGACATCATGCGGCTACGCGCTCGATGGTGATTCGTACTGGATGGCGCTGGCGGGCATCGACGAAGCGGTGCGCAACGTGATCTGCGCCGGGGCCGACCCGACGCGCATCGCGATCCTCGACAACTTCTGCTGGCCCAAGTGCGACGACCCGAAGCAACTCGGCGCAATCGTCCGCGCGGCCGAGGCGTGCTACGACGGGGCGCTGGTGTACAAGACGCCGTTCGTCTCCGGCAAGGATTCGCTCTCCAACCAGTTCACGATGGAGACCGGCGAGGTCATCACGATCCCGCAGACGCTGCTGATCACCGCGATGGGCATTGTGCCGGACGTGCTGAAGTCGCGGACGATGGACGCGAAGGCGGCGGGCAACCTGCTGTTTTTAATCGGCGACACGACGAGCGCGATGGGCGGGGCGCACCTCGTCATGTGCGAGCCGGAGCGTGCCGCCCCGTCAGTCGTTCGCAACCTCGCCATCCCGCGCGTCGATCTTTCGCAGGGCCCGCGCAACGCCGCGGCGGTGGCGAAGCTGATCGCTCAAGGCCTCGTCGCCTCGGCCCACGACTGCTCCGACGGCGGCCTGCTGATTGCCGCGGCGGAGATGGCGTTTGCCGGCCGCATCGGGCTCGACATCAATCTTGCCGGCGTGCCGACACGCGAGCCGCTGAGCGAGTTCGAGGCGTGCTTCGCGGAGACACCGTCGCGCTACCTGCTTGAGGTCGCGCCGGGCAAGCTCGACGGCGTCATCCGCACGCTGCGCGAGCTGAACGTCCCCTTCGGCCAGGTCGGCACGTTCGCGTCGCATGACAAGCTCACCGTGCGCAGCGCGAAGGCGGGCCGGTTGATGGAAGAATCGCTCGATGGGCTGCGCGAGGCTTGGAAGAAGCCGTTGGATTGGTGAGGTGGTCGGTAAACAACAAACCCACGCACGGGAGTGCGTGGGCTTTTGGTTGAGTTCGTTGAACCTGTTTCAGGCTCGGCGCTGAATCACTTCTGCTCCAGCAGCCTCTCGACAAAGTGAATGTCGACGTCGCTCTTAATGAAGTTGCCGTGGCGCATCAGGCGGGCGTGCAGAGGGATGGTCGTTTTGATCGGGTCGACGCGGAACTCGGCGAGGGCGGTGCGCATGGTGGCGAGGACTTCATCGCGGTTGGCGCCGAAGGCGATGAGCTTGGCGATCATCGAGTCGTAATTCGGCGGGACGCGGTAGCCGGAGTAGCAGTGGGTATCGACGCGGACGCCCCGGCCGCCGGGCGGGTCGAACTGGGTGATGACGCCGGGCGAGGGCGCGAAGCCGCGGGCGGGGTCCTCGGCATTGATGCGGCACTCCATGGCGCATCCGCGACGCTCGACCTGCTTCTGCGTGAAGCCGAGCTTTTCGCCGGCGGCGACGCGGATCTGCGTCTTGACGATGTCGATGCCGGTGATCATCTCGGTCACCGGGTGCTCGACCTGCACGCGGGTGTTGACCTCCATGAGGTAGAACTTTCGCGCGGTGGCGTCCATCAGGAACTCGACGGTGCCTGCCGAGTAATACTTGGCGGCCTTGCACAGGCGCACGGCCGACATGCACACTTCCTGCCGCTCGTCTTCGGTGAGCACAGGGCAGGGGGCCTCTTCGATGAGCTTCTGGTGTCGGCGCTGCATGGTGCAGTCGCGTTCCCAGAGGTGGCAGAGGTTGCCGTGGGTGTCGCCGATGATCTGCACCTCGACGTGGCGGGCCTTCTCGATGAACTTTTCGATGTAGACGGTGGCATCGCCGAAGCCGGCTTCCGCTTCCGCCATCGCCTGCTTAAGTCCCGAGCGGAGAGAGATGTCATTATGAGCGACGCGCATGCCCCGGCCGCCGCCGCCTGCCGCGGCCTTGATGATGACGGGGTACTCGATGTCGCGGGCCACTTTGATGGCCTGCTCTTCGTCGGTGATTTTCCCCTTGCTGCCGGGCGCGGTGGGGACTTTATTTTTGATGGCGGTCTGCTTGCAGGAAACCTTGTTGCCGAGGATGGCCATGGACTCGGCGCTGGGGCCGATGAACTCAATCTTGCAGGATCGGCAGACCTCGGCGAAGTGGCTGTTCTCGGCGAGGAAGCCGTAGCCGGGGTGAATGGCGTCGACGTTAGCGACCTCGGCGGCCGAGATGAGGCGCGGGATGTTGAGGTACGAGTCAGCTGGGGCGGGCCCGCCGATGCAGATGGCGCGGTCGGCGACGCGGACGTGGGCGGAGTCCTTGTCGGCGGTGGAATAGACCGCGACGGACTCGACGCCGAGTTGCCGGGCAGCGCGGATGATCCGCAGCGCGATTTCACCTCGGTTGGCGATGAGGATGCGGGAGAACATAAGGATTAGTCGGCAGCAGCAGAAGAAGTAGGCAGTCGGCAGTCGGCAGTAGGCAGAAAGAGGGACAACCTCGACGACAGTGGAATCGGCTGCTGCTGCCGACTGCCTCCTGCCGACTGCCTACTTTCCGCTCATCCCGGCCTCACCTTGAACAGCGGCTGTCCGAACTCCACCGCCTGGCCGCTGGCGACGAGCATCGAGTGGATCGTGCCGCTGGTCTCGGCCTTGATCTCGTTGAAGACTTTCATCGCCTCGATCAGGCAGACGACGCTCTCGTCGCTGATGCGGTCGCCGATGTTGACGAACGGGGCGGCATCGGGGCTGGGCGAGGCGTAGAAGGTGCCGACCATTGGGCTGGCGATGGTGATGAGGCCTTCGTCGCCCCCGGAAGGTTTGGCGTCGGTGCCGGCGGCGGATTGCGGAGGCGCAAGCGGTTGCGGTGGGCCGTAGGACTGCGGCGCGGTGACGTATTGGATGGCGTCGCCGCCGCGCTTGAGCCGGATCGACTCACCTTGCGGGTCTTTGAGGTCGACCTCGGTCAGGCCGTTGTCGACCATCAGCTTGATGAGGGCTTTAAGGTTTTTGAGGTCCATTGGCAGGGTTCAGGGTTTAGGGTTCGGGGTTCAGGGGAGTGGACCCAAGGGCGGGACACGCGATCAAAGCCTCGGTCGGTCACGACTTGCCTTTGACCCGACACCCTGCACCCTGAACCCTACACCCTGTTCAGATAATCGCGTTTTCCACGCCTTTGGGCAAATCGCAGAGCACCTGGTGCCCCTTGGCGGTGATGAGCACGTCGTCTTCAAGCCGGACGCCGCCGATGCCGGGCAGATAAATCCCCGGTTCGACGGTCATCACGTGGCCGGGCTTGAGCTCGACCTCGGCGGTCTGGCCGAAGCGCGGCGACTCGTGGATCTGAAGGCCGATGCCGTGGCCGAGGCCGTGCTGATACTGCTTCTCGTACCCCGCCTTGTTGATGATGTCGCGGGCAATCGAGTCGATGTCCTTGCCGCACTTGCCGGGGGCGATGGCGTCGATGGCGGCCTGCTGGGCCTCATGCACGATTTTGTAGACCTCCTGAATCTTCGCGGGCATCTTCCCCAGCGCGATGGTGCGGGTCATGTCGCTGTGATACCCATTGAACTTCGCGCCCCAATCGACGAGCACGATGTTGTTCTTCTCGATCTTCGCCAGGCCGGGGCGGTAGTGCGGAAGACTCGCATTGGCACCGGCACCAATGATCGACTGGAACGACGGCCCCTCGGCACCGCGGTCCATCATCTGATACTCGAGATAAGCCGCGGCCTGCAGCTCCGTCATACCGGGCTTGATGTACGAAAGCAGAGCCGTGAACGCCTCCTGCTGGATCGCCACCGCCCGCTTGATGTTCTCCACCTCGCCGGCGTCCTTCACCGCACGCTGGTCGAGCATGCCGTCGTTCACCGCGATGAACGTCACGCCCTTGACCTTCTCCTGAAGCTTCCCGAGCGTCGCCAGCGTGACGTACTGCTCCTGCACCGCGAGGAACCGAACATTCATCGGCAGCAGCACCTTGTCGAGGGCATCGATCAGCGAGCTCTTGGTGTCGCGGATCAGCTTGATGGCCTGCGGCGCGGTCTGGTCGATCTCCTCATCGAAGCGCGAGTCGCTGATGATGGTGACTTTGGACCCCTTGAGAGGAACCACCGCCCAACTGTCGTCGCCGACAAAGCCGGTGAGGTAGCGGATGTCGCGCGGCTGCGTGAGCAGCAGGGCGTCGGCCCGCCAGTTGGGGATGCGCTTCTGCAACTCGGCGACGCGGGCGGCGAGAGGGACCGCGGAAACGGAAGATCGGGCCTTGCTCATGGGGCGGGAGTATACGGGAAGACGGGGGCGGGGGAAGCAATTGACCATTGGCCATTGGCCATTGGCCATTGGCCATTGCAAATTGCAAATTGAAGAAAGGCGACATCCCCCCATTTCAATTTTCAATTTGCAATGGTCAATTTGCAATCGACGCCGCGATGTCACAGCCGGCGGATGTGATACCCGCCATCTACATCGATCACCGCCCCCGTCGAATAAGGCAGCGCCCCATCGACGATCGCCCCGACCGCCTTCGCCACGTCCTCCGGCTGGCCCCATCGCGCAAGCGGCAGCAAATCGCCTTGCTCGATCAGCGCGTCGTACTTCGCCTTCGCTCCGCGGGCCATGTCGGTGTCGATGATGCCCGGCCGGATCTCGTACACGTTGATCCCCTCGGCCGCAAGGCGGGCGGCGAAGAGCTGCGTCATCATCGACATGCCCGCCTTGGCGATGCAGTACTGGCTGCGGCGCACGCTCACCGCGTAGGCGGAGATGGAGTTGATGTTGATGATCAGGCTGGGAGGGAAGTTCCGAGTTCGGAGTTCCGAGTTCGGAGTTGCGGAACGGGATGATCCGGTGCCTTTTCCCTCACTCGGAACTCGGAACTCCGAACTCGGAACCATCCGCCTCGCCACCAACTGCGTCAGAAAGAACGGCCCCTTCAGATTCGTGTCCATCACGCGGTCGTAAATTGCTTCATCGGCATCGAGCAGGTCGTCGCGCCGGGCGGGCGGGATGCCGGCGTTGTTGACAAGAACCTCAATCGCGCCGAACGCCTCGATCGACTCCTCGACGAGCCGCTTGCGGTCGTCGCGGTTGCCGATGTCGGCCTGGATCGCCACCGCCTTGCCGCCCGTTTGTTCGACGAGTGCGACGGTCTCCGCCGCGGCGTCGGCATTGCTCAGGTAGTTGACGGCCACGTTGAACCGGCGCGCCGCCAGCGCGACAGCGATGGCGCGACCAATGCCGCGTGAGGCGCCGGTGACGAGGGCGGTGCGGGTGTGACTCATGGCAGTATCCATAGCGGGCAAGCCGTCTCATCGAGCGGGCCGTCGTGAGCGAGCCGTCACGTCCTCGTGCACGGCGGCGCGTGACAGCACAAACATACGACCGCCTGAAGCTCACCGTGCACGAGGACGTGACGGCTCGCCATACCGATCGAAGAACGTCATGTAGTCGCCACGGGCGACTCGCTGGATCAGCACCGCCAGCTCGATCGCATGATAATCGCCCCACATGGACGATTCGCCGCAGGGGATCTTGCGGCCCTTGGGGATATGGTCCCAGCCGTTGGGGCGGTGATAAACGCTGTGCAGGATCAGGCCCTCGTGGTCGTCGCTCGTCGAAAGGTACGGCTCATCGAAGAGCGTCCGCGCGACGGTGAGGCCGGCGGCGAGGTAGGCCCGGGAAAGCCTCTGAAATTGCGGTCTGGACACCACAGCCATTCCCAGCCTTATCAGTCCCTGCGCCGCGATCGCCGCGGCAGAGGAGTCGACCGGTTCATAATTATTGAACGACTCGGCGGGGCGCTGCCGCCAGTCGCCAAGGTTGTGAAGGCCCGGCGCGCCATCGTCCCAGTACGTGATGCCGTCGGCGGCGGAGACGCCATCGATGTAGTGGCCGGCGGTATTCACGGCGCAAAGGCGGAAAGCGCGCTGGACATGATCGTGATCCAACCCACACGCGCTGCTGAAAGCGCCTGCCTCGACCGTGGCGATCATTTCAAGTTGCTCAGCGAATCCCAGCAACGCCCAGGCCAAGCCGCGCGTCCACGTTGAAAACGGCGAGTAGCCTTGCTGCGTCGATCGGCAGCGGAAGCTGCCGTCGTTGCGGTTGAAAATCGCCTCGTGCGAGGTTCGGCCGGGAACGTCGTAGGCGTGATCGGTGTCGCCATAAAAGAGAAGGTGCTCGCTCGTCGCCAGCCCGTGCAGCACGGCGCGCTTGAGCAGGTTGGCGGCCTTGTCGTTCTCGTGCATCAGCACGTGCCCGAGCTGCCAGGCGAGCGACAGGCTTCGCAGCGTCCGCATGGTGTCGATGAAGAGCGAATGCGGGCCATTGAAGGAGTAGATGTATCCGAGGCTCGTCGCATCGGCGGCGTGTCGCGGCGGTCCCTTCACCGCGACGCCCGACCACCGCGCCGCCTGCACCGCGCCGCTGGCCTTCAGCGCCATCTCGTAGAAGCGCATCTCCCATTCATTGTGCTCGATGCGGCCCTCGCGCATTAGCCGGCGTAGGTTGCCGTAGGTCGAGATATTGTTGAAGCCGTGGTCGTGGACGCCGGTGTGCGTCACGTGCGGAGCCATGCGTTCGACGGTGCGCTGGCGGCCGAGTTCAAGCAGCTCGTAATCACCGGTACCGTCGAAGCAGAGCAGGGCGGAGCCGTATTGAAACCCCTGTGTCCACTCCGTCCAGCCGCGCGTCGTGTAATTACCCTCGACCGTAAACACCGGCGTGCCCTTCGCGGGGTCCCAGCGCTTGTCGATCGCCCGCACCTTCTTTGACGCCAACTCCAGCACGCGGTTCACACGCGGCAGCAGGTCGGCGGGTTTGAGCGAGAGATCGATCTTCATGACGTGCTGTTGCGCTTCGATTAGCCGCGGCGTCCTAGACGCGCGTCGGGAGCGGAACGCGCGGCGAGGATGCCGCGGCTGAAAAAGACCGATACTCACTCCTTCGTTTCGACGAACCTCAACGCGCCGCCCTCATCCGCAGCGCGATAGAAGCAGGATTTGAACCCGACGTGGCAGCACGGGCCGTGGCTCTTGCAGCGCAGCAGCACGGTGTCCTGGTCGCAGTCGATGCGGGCCTCGATGACTTCCTGGAAGTTGCCCGAGCTCTCGCCCTTGACCCACATCTTGTTCCGGCTGCGGGAGAAGAAGGTGGCCTTGCGGGTGGAAAGGGTCAGCTTCAACGCGGCGTCGTTCATCCAGCCCATCATCAGGACCTGGCCGGTGTCGATGTCCTGCACGATGGCGGGGACGAGGCCTTGCTCGTTGAACTTCACGTCGAGCGTGGTGCCGGTCTCGCGGAGGGTGTCGGTGCCCATGGTTCGCTTTCGGGTAAAAAGAGGCCGGGATTATACTTGGAAGCTTGGGGTGATTTCGCTTCACCACGAAGGGACGAAGGACACGAAGTTCAAGACAAGAAGTATGAGAGTCGGCAAACACAAGCATTGCTCGCCTTCGTGCTCTTCGTGACCTTCGTCCTTTCGTGGTAAACCGGAACAATCCCGCGGCCCCCGTCCATTATCCACCCGCTTCACCGTGGTGTGCCCAAGCGATGGCACGTCCTCCGCCACCGCACTATACTTGCGCCCCACGCGTGCAACGGTGTTTTTCGCATGCCGGAAGGATGGCGAATCATGAGCAGCAACCCCTCGGGCGGATCGAAGCTCCACGTCGACTCGGATTGGAAAGCCGAGGCCCAGGCCGAGAAGGCCCGACTTGAAGAAAAGGTGAAGGCGGCGGAGACTTCGCGGCCGGCGGGCGGCAGCGGGGCGGCACGCCCCGGCTCGCAGGCTTCCGGGGGGCCGCGCGAGATGCCCAAGGCGTCGTTCGAGACCCTGCTCCAGTCGCTCGCGTCCCAGGCCATGCTCTACCTTGGCGTCATCCCCGACCCGCGCACCGGGCAGCGCGTCCAGCACCTGGACCTCGCCCGCCACCACATCGACACGCTCGCTGTGCTCGAAGAGAAAACGAAAAACAACCTCACCGAAACCGAAAGCAAGCTGCTCGCGACCACGCTGTACGAATTGCGCCAGGCTTACATCCAGGTCTCGGCGGCGATCCGCGAGCAGCGGAAGGGATGAGCGGCGAGGTTGCACTCGGTTCGCGGCATCGAACCGCTAAAAAGAACAGTTTGCCACCGAGGCACCGGGGACACCGAGAAGAGAGAGATTTGAGAGTGGAGAGGCGCAGGGGTGGGAGATTTTGCTCACTCGGTTTTACCACGAAGGGACGAAGGTCACGAAGGTCACGAAGACACGAAGTGGAAGAGCAAAGAGGAACTACAACGGCTTTCAAAACTGAATTACCACGGATAACACGGATAGCACTGATGGGAGAAATACATCAAAAGCAGACTTTATCCGTGCCATCCGTGTGATCCGTGTGATCCGTGTTATCCGTGGTCAAATTTCCCGGTTCAATGAATCGCTAATCGCATCATCCCCCACACCGAACTCCGCACTGAACCCGAATCCGAACCCCGCTCCATGTCCCACCCCGCACCCACCGCCGTCGCCGCCCCGCAAAGCTTCTTTCAGCGGCACCACTTCCTGCTGCGCCGTCTGCATTCGCTCAGCGGGATCGTGCCGGTCGGGCTGTTCGTGATCGTGCATCTCTTCACCAACGCCCAGTTAATCTGGGGGCAGTCGGCCGACGGCAACGCCAACTTCCAGCACGAGGTCGATTTCATTCACTCGACGCCCGCCCTGCTCTTCGTCGAGCTGGCCCTGTGGGGCTCGATCGCCTTCCACGCCATCCTCGGCATCGGCTACATGACAGGCTGGGTGCCCAACGTCCGGCACTACCCGTACCCCGAAAATTGGCGATACCTCCTCCAGCGAATTACCGCCTGGATCGCCCTCGTCTTCATCATCATCCACATCGCCACGCTGCGCTGGCGCATCAACCTGATCGGCATCTGGGACACCCCGTTCTTCCACCGCCTCACCGCCGGCGGCGAGCCGGGGCACAGCATGGACGATGTGCCGATGTCGCTGCCGCTGACGGCGTACGCGATGCAATATTCGTGGGCGGTGGTGGCCGTGTACCTCATCGGCGTGAGCGCGACGATCTATCACTGGTGCAACGGCCTGTGGACGGCCGCCATCACCTGGGGCGCGACGATCACCAAGGCCGCCCAGAAGCGCTGGGGCCTGGTGTGCGCCGGCCTGGCGGTCGCGCTGACCGTGTTCATGCTCGCGGCGATCATCGGCGCGCTTAGATTCGATCTGAAATCCGCCACGACGGAGCAGCAGCGGGCGGCGCTGACGCAGATCGTGCCGGGGTGGGACAAAAAATGATTGCCACCGAGGCACCGAGGACACCGAGAAAGAACTGAAGAGAGATCATTGGAGAGGGTTTTGTTAACTCGGTTTTACCACGAAGGGACAAAGATCACGAAGCGCACGAAGTGGCGGAAAACCGAGGGAAGATGGGCGAAAGGACAAGACCACTGGATCAAGCCAAGCATTGCATCCTTTCTCACCTTCGTGTTCTTCGTGATCTTCGTCCCTTCGTGGTAAACCGAATCAGCACGGCGATTCCTAAGCTAACTTTAACCCGCTTGCCTTCCTCGGTGCTTTCGGTGTCTCGGTGGCTGATCGTTCCTGCGAAGCGTTTCATCTGGATCGAAAGACATGGCAGACAAACTTCGCGTCATCGTCGTCGGCGGCGGGCTCGCCGGGCTCTCGGCATCCATCCGGATCGCCGAGGCCGGATTGGCGGTCGACCTGTTCAGCATGGTCCCGGTGAAGCGGTCGCACAGCGTCTGCGCCCAGGGCGGCATCAATGCCTGCAACGAGGTCGCGCGCCAGCAGGGTTATTCTGAGTGGATGCACGTCGACGAGACGATCTACGGCGCCGACTTCCTCGCCCAGCAGGCCCCGGTCTACGAGATGTGCCACTGGGCGCCGAAGATCATCGACCTGATGGACCGCATGGGCGTGCCATTCAATCGCACGAAAGAAGGCCAGCGCGACCTGCGCCTCTTCGGCGGCTCGCTGTTCAAGCGCACGCACTTCGCGGGCGCTTCGACCGGGCAGCAGTTGCTTTACGCGCTCGATGAGCAGGTCCGGCGGTACGAGGTCGATGGGCAGGTGAAGAAGCATGAGTTCTGGGAGTTCCTCTGGCCGGTCGTCGATGGTGAGGGGCAGTGCAAGGGGATCATCGCGCAGGACATGCGGACGATGGAGATTAAGGCGTTCCGCGCCGATGCCGTGATCATGGCGACCGGCGGCTGCGGGCTGATCTTCGGCAAGAGCACGATGAGCGTCATCTGCACCGGCGGCGCGGCGGCCCGCTGCTACCAGGCCGGCGCCTGGCTCGGCAACCCCGAGATGATCCAGGTGCATCCCACCGCGATCCCCGGTGAAGATAAGTGCCGGCTGATGAGCGAATCGGCCCGCGGCGAGGGCGGCCGCGTCTGGGTGCCCGCCGTCAAGGATTCTGCTGGGCAGTGGAAGCCGCACCCCGACTCCGGCCGCAGGCCCGAGACGATTCCCGACAGCGAACGCTGGTACTTCCTCGAAGAGAAATACCCGAAATACAAAAACCTCGTGGCCCGCGATGTGGCGACCCGCGAAATTTTCGAGGTTGTCGTCAACGGCTTCGGCATCGGTGGAGGCAGGCAGGCATACCTCGATGTGTCGCACCTCCCGCCGGACACCAAGAAGAAGCTCAAGGCCATCCTCGAGATCTACGAGAAGTTCACCGGGGATGACCCGACCGAAGTGCCGATGCGCATCTTCCCCGCGGTGCATTACTCGATGGGCGGTCTGTACACGACCTTCACCCCCGAGACCCGCGGCCTGCGCACCGGCGACAAGCCGATGGCGGACACGGTCACCGGCCTTCAGCTCGGCGCGCCCAACAACATGATGACCAACGTGCCGGGGCTCTACGCCTTCGGTGAGGTCAACTACAACTACCACGGCGCCAACCGCCTCGGCGCCAACGCCCTGCTCAACTGCATCTTCGACGGCCTGTTCTGCGGGCTGTCGGTTGTGAGTTACGTGAACGACGCGAAGACGAAAGCCGCTTCGCTGCCGCAGTCGTTGTACGACGGCTTCGTCGCGCAGGAAGAGGCGAAGGTGCGGAAGCTCATCGCCAGCGCCTCTATCAGCGACGGCACGAATCCCTACGACATCCACCGCCGGCTCGGCGACGAGATGACCGAGGCCTGCACCGTGGTCCGCACCGGCGAGCGGCTGACGAAGGCGCTGGGCGTGATCACCGCGCTGCGCGACGAGTTCAAGCGCGTGAAGCTCAGCGACACAGGCATGTGGACGAATCAGAACCTGAGTTTCACGCGAGCGCTGGGCGACATGCTGCTCTACGCCCAGGCGATGCTCCAGGCGGCGATTGCCCGCAAGGAGTCGCGCGGGGCGCACTACCGCAGCGATTACCCGACGCGCGACGATGAGAACTTTATGAAGACGAGCATCCTGAAGTACGACGCCGGGGCCGGGACGCACACGTTGGAGTATGAAGACGTGGGCACGCCGATGGTGCAGCCGCGCACGCGCAATTATGGCAAGACGGATGCGCCGAAGGCGGAGACGCCGAAGCAACCCGCGGCGGCGGCGGGCGTGTGACGGAATAGTGTTTTTTAGCCGCGGTGTCCGCACCGCGCGTCCACCGAACGCGCGGCGAGGACGCCGCGGCTAAGAAAGAAAAGCATGAGTGACGCGGTCTTCACAACTCAGCGCGAATCCACGCTCTGGCTCCCGCCGGGGCGCATGCGGCAGTATGTCGGGGCACGCATCCTTGCCGCCGTGTTGTTCGAGGCTATTTTTCTGTACTGGACCGCGATGTACTGGCAGAACCCGTTGAACCGGTCGATGGGCGTCGGAATGATTACCGTCACTGCGTGGATCACAGGCGCGTCGATCCGTGCCGATGCTCGCCGTTCCAGGGGCCGGCAGGTCGAGTGCCTGCCGCGGCAGCTCCGAATCGAAACACCCGATGGTGAGACCCTCGTTCGAACGATCGACATTGTCACCGGTCGGTGGTCTACGGACAGCGCCCAGTTCGGTCTGACGCTGCTGGACCGCAACAGCGTACCGCTGGCCAGACTCGACGAGGCGTTTCTCGCCGATGAATCGGAAGCGAGAGAGTTTCTGCGCTGGTTAAGGGCGCGAACGGATGCCGAGATCGACGTGACATGGAACTGATGCCCGTTAAGGGCGCGGCGTGGAAGCCGCGGCTAACAAGGAAGAGCGATGACTGCTTCGACAACCCCGCAAACCAGCTCCGTCCGCCTCCGCATCACCCGCCGCGACACGCCCGATGGCGCGCCGTACCAGCAGGAGTTCGATGTGCCGCGCCGGCCGCAGGCGAACGTGATCAGTTGTCTCCAGGCGATCGCGCTGAACCCGGTGACCTGCGAGGGCCGGGCGACGTCGCCGGTGGTGTGGGATTCCAACTGCCTTGAGGAGGTCTGCGGCGCCTGCACGATGAACATCAACGGCAAGGTCCGCCAAAGCTGTTCGACGCTCGTCCACGAGCTAGAAAAAAGCGGCTTCGGCACGGCTGAGAACCCGATCACCGTCGAGCCGATGAAGAAGTTCCCGGTGGTGCGCGACCTGTGGGTCAACCGCCAGCGGATGTTCGACAACCTCAAGCACATCAAGGCGTGGGTGCCCATCGACGGCACGCATCACCTGGGCTCCGGGCCGGTCGAGTCGCCGGCGAATCAGGACCTGCGCTACGGCCTGTCGCGCTGCATGACCTGCGGCTGCTGCCTCGAGGCCTGCCCGCAGTTCACTATCGACAACGACTTCGTCGGTGCCCAGACCTTCAGCCAGGTGCTTTACTTCAACATGCACGAGACCGGCGCGACGCTCAAGAGCGACCGTCTCGAAGTCATGGAAGAGCCAGGCGGCATCGCCGACTGCGGCAACGCCCAGAACTGCATCAAGGTCTGCCCGAAGGAAGTGCCGCTGACGGAAGCGATCGCCGCGATCGGCCGGCAGACGACGGTTCACGCGATCAAGAGGTTTTTCATGGGGTCGTGAGGGGGCAGAAAAGCGAGACGCGGTCCGAGCCGCCACGCGTAAGCGTGCGGGACCTCGGAACATTCGTTCACATCGGCATGAGGATCAGGTCGCTCTCCGCAATCGGCGATTGCAATCGGTTTTCATCGGCCGCGTTGGTGAGGTCATACGGCCCGACCGCGGTGCGGCGCAGCGCGGCGAGGTGGCCGCCGGTGCCCAGCGCCTCGCCGAGCTCGCGAGCCAGGCTGCGGATGTAGGTGCCCTTGCCGCAGGTGATGCGCAGCGTCGCGATAGGCCAGTCGTAATGGAGCAGCTCGATGGCATCAATGCGGACCCGGCGGGTGCCAAGATTCACATCCTCGCCTCGCCGCGCGAGCTTGTAGGCCCGCTGACCGTTGACATGGATCGCGCTGAAGGCGGGCGGTCGCTGGTCGATCTCACCGATGAAGCGAGCGAGCGCGTGACGCAGGGCATCGAGCGTTGGCTCGGCGGCGACGGCGACTTCCTCCCGCTCGCCTTCGCGGTCATCCGTTGGTGTGAAGGCCGAGAGATCAACCTCGGCCTCGTACACCTTGGTGAGTCCCATCAGCGAATCAATCAGCTTCGTTGCGTTGCCGAGGCAGCAGACAACGACGCCGGTGGCGAGCGGATCAAGCGTTCCCGCGTGGCCGACCTTCGCATTCCCCGCCGCCCGGCGGACGCGGCGCACCACGTCCATCGAACTCCAGCCCAGCGGTTTATCCACCACCAGCAGCCCGGTCAGCGTCGGATTGGCGTAGCGCGGCCGGCCCACAAACGTGCTCCTTTACAACGGCGGCGGAGGCAATACCATACTTCACCCGCCGCAGCGGCCGCGCGCGATGGGTTTTGGGAGCGGTGTCCGAGCGGCTGAAGGAACGCGACTGGAAATCGCGTGTGTGGGTAACTGCACCGAGGGTTCGAATCCCTCCCGCTCCGTTGGAAGAAAGTAGGCAGCGGCGGTCGGCAGTAGGCAGTAGGCACTCAGCAATACTGCCTCCTGCCTCCTGCCGACTGCCGACTTATTTCCCCGACTGATCCAACGGGAGTGGATGGGAATCGAACCCACCCGGGACCTGTTTTACAAGCCCCACGACAGATTTGAAGTCTGCGGCCGCCACCAGGCGTGCTGACACTCCCAGATACACAATAGAGCACGAACGGGGGTTCAGGCAATCGCCGCGCGAATGGCTTTCGCCACGGCGGCGTCCTGCTGCGGGAAAATCGTGCGCACCTCGAAGAGCACCGCTCCGCCCTGCACCCGGGCGACGATGCGCGGCTCGCTGGTGCGCAGCCGGTGCATCAGCTCGGTTTCCGAGGTGCGGTTCGGCCGCACCTGCACGGCGACGCTGGCGAAGCCTTGTGTCGGCACCGAGCCGCCGCCGAGGTAGGTCGTTGTTTCGATGATGTCGGTGTCGATGCCATCGCAGTCGGCGAGGTCGGACGCGATCCGCTCGGCGCGCGTGCGCAGCGACTCGACGGTGGCCGTGAGCATCGCGAGGATCGGCACCTCGCGGGCGGCCCGTTGCGGGTCGCGGTGCAGTTGCAGCGTCGCGCCCAGGGCGGCGAGCGTGAGCTTGTCGACGCGCAGGGCCCGCATGAGCTGGTTCGCTTCGATGCGCTCGATGAGCTCGCGCCGGCCGACGATGATGCCCGCCTGCGGCCCGCCCAATAGCTTGTCGCCGGAGAAGAGCACGAGGTCGGCGCCGGCCTCGATCGACGCGCGGGCCACCGGTTCGGCGTGCAGGCCGTATCTGGATACATCAACCAGCGCGCCCGAGCCGATGTCGTGGATCACGGGCAACGGGTCGCCGAGGCGGCCGATCATCGCAATGTCCGTTCGAGTGCTCTCCGCGAGGTCGGCGATGGACGCCTCCTTCGTAAATCCGCTGATCACGTAATTCGACGGGTGCACCTTCAGGATCGCGCCGGTGTGATCGCCGATCGCATCGGCGTAATCGCCGGCGCGTGTCTTGTTGGTGGTGCCCACCTCGCGCAGGATCGCGCCGCTGGCGGCCATCACCTCCGGCAGGCGGAAGCTGCCGCCGATCTCGATCAGCTCGCCGCGCGAGACGATCACCTCCTTCCCCTTGGCGAACGTGGCGAGCGTGATGAGCAGCGCGGCGGCGCAGTTGTTGACCACGGTCGCGGACTCGGCGCCGGTGACTTCGCACAGAAGCGAGCGGACGATATCGGCCCGCTTGCCGCGCTCGCCGGTCGCCATGTCGAGCTCGACGGGAGCGTAATGCAGCGCCACATCGGCGAGGGCGTCGACGGCAGATTCGGCCATCGGGGAGCGGCCGAGGCCGGTGTGGATGATGATGCCGGTGGCGTTGATGACAGAGGAGAGCGCGGGCCGCTGCGCGGATTTCAGGTGGGCTGTGATCGAGGCGACGAGGTCGTCTGTCGTTGGCGCATCGTTGGTGGGCTGGCGCAGCATGGATTGACGGGCGGCATCGACCGCCTGTCGCGCCGCCTCGACGATCAGGCTGCGCGGGACCTCCGCGGCAAGCCCCGCCAGGGCCGGCGACTCGACGAGCTCGTTGACCGAAGGCAATCGCCGCAGCGGGTTTTCGGTGGTGGCTGACATGAGAGATGATCGTAACACGCGGGGCCGCAGGAGTGGCACTGACAAGCGGAGTCCGCGGAGCTTGTCAGTGTGCCCGCCAGAAGCACCCGACACTGACAAGGCCCCGAGCGGCCTTGTCAGTGCCACCCGAAGGCGTCACTTCTTCATCATCACGCGCAGGTCGCCGCGGCGCTTGGTGACGCCGATGCGGTCGAGGTGCTCGCCGAAGGGGATCGCGTACTTGCGGGAGGTGTTGAGGGCGTCGCGCATCTGGGCCATGGTGATTCCATCCGGGTTCGCCTCCAGCGCGGCCGCCGCCCGCTGCCGCATCGCCGCCTCGACCACGCTGGGCAGATACCAGCCGGCGCCCAAGTGAACGAGCAGCTTCTGGGCGACGCAGAGGTCGGCGATCTTCTTCATGTCCGCGGCCGTCGCGCCCAGCTCCTTCGCCAGGTCGTTCGCCTCCGGCGGCGCCTCACCCGCCGCCTGGTATGCCGTGATTACCTGCTCGCGCAGCTTCATCTGGGCGGGCGACAGTTTCGGGGCGTACTTCGTGAGCATCACCGCGTGTTCATCGCCGCCGATGCGGCCGGTGCGGATCAGGCGGTCGAGCACGGCGTTGACCAGCGGCAGGTCGCGCGAGCGCTTCATTCGCAGCGCGACCGTGTTTCGCGGCAGCGATGCGCTTGCCGGGTTCTCCTCGTGCAGCGCCTTCATCGCCGCGAACGCACCGTTCTCGATCTCCGCAAGCGCGTCGCGCTGCACCCATTGATGCCGCTGCGGGCCCAGCGGCAACTCGATCAGCTCGCCGCTCTCGCGCAGGGCGGCGATCATCGCGTGCGCCTCATCGAGCCGCAGGTTGGCGTCGCGGCACAGGTCAAGCGCCGTCCAGTCGCCGACGCCGAAGAAGTAGGCCGCGGCGCTCGCCCGCTTCACCGCATCCTCGCAGCGCAGCAGCGCCAGGCGCGTCAGCCGATCCGGCGCACGCCGCGCCCTTCGGCCCATGCGCGGCGGCGCCGGTTGCAGCACGTGCCCGCCGCCGATGGTGATCACCGGCGACTCCAGACGCAGCACGAACGGCTGCCCGCTCGTCGCCACCGCCGGCTCCGCACAGAAGAGCTGCGCGACCACCGTGCTGCCCGCTTCCGCGACGGTGCCCTCAAACAACGACACGCTCACCATCACCTCCTGCGTGCCCAGATGCAGCCGGTGCCGCGAGCGGTTCTTCACCGGGAACACGCTGTCCGGCAGCACGTGCAGCTCGACGGTGATCAGCCGCGAGGGCTTTAAGTAACCCGGCGTGGCGAGCTCGTGGCCGCGGTGGATGTCGCTGTGATGCACGCCGATCAGGTTCACGGCAGCACGCTGCCCGCGCGTCGCGCCGGGCTGCTCCTTGCCGTGGCTCTGGATCCCGCGCACGCGCACCGGCTGCTGCGCGGGCAGCCACTGAACCTCGTCGCCGGGCTTCACCTCGCCGGACCAGACCGTGCCCGTGATGATCGTGCCCGCGCCCTGCGCCGTGAACGCCCGATCGACCGGCAGCCGGAACGGCCCGCTCTTGCCCTCGGGCACAACCCTCGCGCACACCGCCCGCAGCGCCTCCTTCAGCCCGTCATATCCAACCGCCGGTTTCCCCGGCGGCGTCGCGGTGCGGACGATCGGCGCCTCACGCAGGAACGTGCCCTGCACCGCGGTGCGGATGTCGTCCTCGATCAGCTCCAGCCAGTCGGCATCGACGAGGTCCGCCTTGGTCAGGGCGATGATCCCGTGCCGAATGTCGAGCATCTGGAGAATCGCCAAATGCTCGCGGGTCTGCGGCATGATCGAGTCATCGGCCGCGATCACCAGCATCGCCACATCGATGCCGACCGCGCCGGCGAGCATGTTCTTCACGAAGCGTTCGTGGCCCGGCACATCGATGATGCCGAGCTGCACGTCGCCGAGGTTGAGGTGAGCGAAGCCGATGTCGATGGTGATGCCGCGGGACTTCTCCTCGGGCAGTCGATCGGTGTCGATGCCGGTGAGGGTGCGGACGAGCGAGGTCTTGCCGTGATCGATGTGACCGGCGGTGCCGAGGATGAGTTTGCGCACGGCGGCGTCGCTCATGCGGGACATGGTACTGCGCGGTGGGGTGGCACTGATTGGGATCGGGTGGCACTGACAAGGGCTGCTCGGAGACCTTGTCAGTGTCGGACGTCGCGGTTGCCGGACACTGACAAGCTCCGCGGACTCCGCTTGTCAGTGCCACGCATTTCCGCAACATCCTTGTCACGCCCGTGTCGTCAATACCTCCCCAGATACGCCCCGACCTCGCGCGCCGCCTGTGGGGCAACCTTGTCCGCCGGGTCCTTGCCGCTCACCTGTTCGAACACGATGCCCAGCGGGTTGCGCCCCGGCCGAGCGCCCTTATCCAAACCGCCTTCGCCCCAGGCGTCGCCCAGCGCGACGAAGTTGAACGCCGTGAACGCCTTCGTTGTGCGGTCGAACACGGCCGTGCCGAGGATCGTGCAGTCGAACCCGCGGTCGGCCTTCTTGTCGTCCGCATCGGTCGTCATCAGCGCCGCCCCGCGCAGCGTCATCGTCACCTGCTGCGGCGTCACCTTGTCGACCGTCAGCGTCATCGCGCTGCGGCGAATCTGCTCCTTGCTCCACATCGGCGGCTCGCCGCGCGTGTTGTCCAACAGATGAAACCGGCACAGCCGCTCGACGACCTTCGCCGGCAGCTCGATCGTCTGGCCGGCCTTCACATCGGCGGGCACGAGCGACCGCCACTCATCGGCCGTGATCCAAACCATGTCGCGGGACGAGTAGATGCCGCGCACGCCTGAAGGAATCTCCTTGCACGACTCCATGTCGCCGCTGTCGCCCTTCTCGAGCACCCGGCCGTGCTGCCGGAGGATCAGCGCGTCCTTCGGCGGGGCGCGGTGGTACTGCTTGTCGAGCTTCGCCTCCTCGATGTCCGGCACCGTCACGGCACCGGGCTTGCGCTCTGCTTCGGGCAGGGCATTGAACTTCTTGAGCGCCTTGGCGACCTCATCGCGCATGATGATCGGGTCGCCATGATTGCGGTAGGCCAGCAGCTTGCCGCCCGCGGTGAAGGCGTACACGCCTTGCCTCGTGCCGCCGCCGTCACCCTTGCGCGGGCCCTGGTTCGCCACGCCGCGGAAGAACTCGCCCTCGGCATCCTTGCGCCGCCGCTGATACCAGTCGTCCATCGCGACCGGCACGAAGTCCTCGCGGGCCATCTTCACCATGTCATCGTTCGCGAAGGTGAGCACACGGCCCACCACACCATTGTTTCACGTACAGCCAAGCGGGTTCCCGTCCATCTCCCAGAGCAGGATCGGCTTGCCCTCGGCGGTCGCCTTCTGCCGGGCGGTCCACAGGCTCGTCTCCCACGGGATCGAGAGCCACTTCGACTCCTCCGGCTTCGGCTTGATCGCGGCGATCAGCTTCGGGAGCTGCTCCTCCAGCTTCAGCGGCTCCACCGCCAGCGCGGGGCCGGCGAAACTGACCACCGCGAGGACGATCATCAATGATTTACGAGCTGAAGAACCCATTGGCATTGGCTCCTTGATGCACCTGTTGTCCGCCCAAATGTCCGCCCCTACCACCCCCACCCCCTATCCGAAAAAGCTTAACTGATGAAGACATCAAATCTTAAAGTTTTCAACCCAGTGTCCGCCCGGACATGAACCTCGTTATTTCGACAAAAACGAGGGTGTCGATGTCCGGTTGTGTCCGCTATTTGTCCGAAAGTGTCCGTTTTGTCCGCTTTTGTCCGGAAATGTCCGCTCCGTGTCCGCCCCCCAGTCCGGCCCTGAAGCCCGCATCGTCCCGGGAACGTCCCGGCGTCTCCTATGTATTGACTGGCGGGGCTTTAAGGTTCCGGCGCGGCCGCGGAAAAGGGGTCAATTACTCGCGATGCGAGGGAGGGCGAGGCTCCCGCCGAGCTGTTCGGTGGCGGTGGGTTCATGCCACTGGCAGTCGCTGCCAGTGCCTCGACCTCCAGCTTTCGTGCGATGTAGGCACTGGCAGAGGACTGCCAGTGGCATCAAGCACGGGGCGAGCGGCGATCTCCTGGTCCGCACAGCGGACCCTACGCTGCCCGCCTTAACAATGCCCCGGCAGACCGCCGAGACCACGTCGCCGATGAGCACCAGGCCCGCGCCGAGCAGGATGAAGAAGAGCATCTCGTCGTACCAGAAGTGGGCGCGGGCCTCCTGAATCCAGTAACCCAGCGTGGCGAGGCCGAGCATGCCAAGCACGGTCGCCTCGCGGACGCAGGTCTCCCAGCGGTAGAAAAAGAATAGGAGGAAACGCGGCAGGTTTCGCGGCAGAAGGGCGGTGACAAAGATCTGGCTGCGCGAGGAGCCGAGCGAACGCAGGGCGCGGGGCACGGCCGGGTCGGTGTTCTCAACGACCTCGGCGCCGAGCTTGCCGAGGATGCCCATGTTGTGCAGGCCCAGGGCGAGCACCGCCGGCCACGCCGCGCCGCCGAGGGTTGCCATGAGGAGGAAGGCGAGGATGTACTCGGGGATGGCGCGGAGGAAGATGAACAGGCCGCGCGTGAGGCTTACGATGGTGCGCCAGGCGGCGCGGCGCAGCGGCGAGGGCGGGCGCAGCGAAGGCAGGTAGGGCTCCGGCGTGGCGAGGGTCCGCGCGGCCGGGAGCATGAGCAGCAGCGCGCCTCCGCCGGCGAGGACGATGGCGGCGATCGCGACGGCGAGCGTGTTGATCGCGGCGGTCCAGCCGCGCTCTTGAAGCAGCTTGCCCGCCCACGGCCCCGCCTCGGACCAGTCATCGTTCTTCTGCACGGGAAACGGCCGGGCCTCGCGGAGGAAGCGGGAGACGTGCTCGCCGCTGCCGTCGGAGAAAAGATCGCCGAGCGAGAAACCGCCGGTGAACCAAGCGGCGGCGACGAGGATCAATAACGCCACGCCGCTGCCGCGCAGGAACGCGCTGCGAGGCCGCTTGCGGTTTAGCGCTTCAACCTGCTCGGTCGCGCTCATCATCGCACCAGCCTCCTGCGGATCGCGCCGCTCCAGGCGTCGAGCACGACGACGAGGATCAGGAGGCCGTAGAGGTACGTCCAGACCTCGTGGTACTGGGCGTTCTCGAATGACTGCTTGATGTAGTAGCCGAGCGTGGTGATGCCGAAGAAGCCGACGATGGCGCTGGAGCGCAGGGCGCACTCGAAGCGGTAGAGGGCGTAGGCGATGACATCGGGCGCGGCCCGCGGCAGCAGCGCAAAGAGGTAGACCTGAACGGGTGATGCGCCGCTGCCGCGCAGGGCGAGGGCGGCGTCGCGCGGGACCTCATCAATGACTTCGGAGAAGACTTTCGCGAGCGTGCCGGTGTACGGGATGGCGATGGCGATGACGGCGGCGAGCGGGGTGAGGCCGATGGCGGCGAGGAAGAGCACCGCCCACATCAGCTCGTGGACGCTGCGCATCAGGGCGATGAGCAGGCGCGTGACGGAATAAATGATGGGCGCGACGGTGGAGCGCAGCACGCGGCGGACGGCCGATGAGCCGCCGATGGGATCATCGGCCCACCAGGCGGTGGACGCGAAAAAGCCAAGAAACAGGCCCAAAACCGTGGAAAGGCTGGCGGCGGCGGCGGCGAAGACGAGGGTCGTCCACATCGCTTTCGCGACGGTCACGAGGAACGGCGCGGCGCCGTCGGGCACATCGGGCGCTTCGTAGGTGACGGCGGGCGTGAACGCGGCGGCGATGAGCTTGCCGAGCAGCCGCAGGCCGCCTTCGCCGGGGAGGGCGTCGGCGGGGGCGAGCTGAAGGTAGATGGCGGCCCACGCGCCGGCGAGCGCGATCGCCAGCAGGACCAGACGGCGCGAGCCGAGCCAGCGCAGCGAACGCGTCACGCCGGTCCTCCGGCATCGAGGGGCGCGGCGATCGGCGCAATGACGCGGGCGACCATCGGTGCGATGACGGGGGCGTCGGCATCGGCGCTGTGGCCGTGGCCGTGACCGTTGCCGTTTCCATTCACCGGGGCATCGGCGAGGAGCTCCGACTTGTCGAGGCGGTAGAGCTCCTTGAACTCGTCGTCCTTGATGTCGCCGGTGGGACGGTCGAAGACGATGCGGCCGCGGCGCAGGCCGATAAGGCGCGGGAAGTGGGCGCGGGCGAGCTCGAGGTTGTGCAGGCTCATGCAGAGGGTCAGCCGCTCGCTCTGGGCGATGTCGGTGAGCAGGGCGACGGTGTCCTTGGCGCGGGCGGGGTCGACGCTGGAGACGGGCTCATCGGCGAGCAGGGCGACGGGCCGCTGGTAGAGGGCGCGGGCGATGGCGACGCGCTGCTGCTGGCCGCCGGAGAGGCGGTCGGTGCGCTCGTAGAGTTTCTCGGCGATGCCGACGCGGTCGAGGATGGCGTGGATGTCGATCGCTTCGCCGCGGCTGGTGAAGAGCATGGATTTGACGGAGCCGAGCAACGAACGCGAGCCGAGCCGGCCGGTGAGCACGTTCTGGATCACGCGCAGGTTGGGCACCAGCGAGAGGTCCTGATGCACGAACCCGATGCGACCGCGCAGGGCGCGGAGCTGCGCGGGAGACAGCGTGTGGATCAAATCGCCATCGGCGCGGACGCTGCCGGCGGTGGCCCGGACGGTGCCGTTGAGGATGCGCAGCAGCGTGGTCTTGCCCGCCCCGCTGGGCCCGACGAACCCGACGCGCTCGCCGGGGTTGATGGTGACGCTCACCCCATCGAGCGCCGCGGCGCGCGGGTAGCGCACCGCGACGTCGCGGAGCTCGAAGGCGGGGTGATGGTTCAGGGGCTGGATCATGGGCTTGCCGAGTCACGAAGCCAAAGGCAAAGGCGCAAAGGCGCAGAGGACGCAAAGGGTGAAGGCAGGGGAAGGAGATTTTTTAGGAAAGCAGGGAGGAAGGAAAGCAGGAAAAAGAGGTTGGAAGCGCTGAGGAGCGCGTTCGTTTCGTTCCTTCTTGCTTTAGCTAATCCATCCCTCTGTTTTTTCCTTTCCTCATTTCCTCCCTTCCTGCTTTCCTAATAAAAAATGCCTTTCTCTCTGCGTCTTTGCGTCTCTGCGCCTTTGCGTTAAGACCAGTTGTTGAAAAATCTCACCGAATGAACCCCAACTCTTTCGCGATCGCCACGATGGTGTCGAAGTCGGCGTTGGTCGTCTTGATCATGGACTTGCGCGGGAAGGCGGCGAGGAGTTTTGCGTCCTTGCAGTCGATGATGGCCTGCTGGAGCTTGTCGGTGAAGCCGGCGCCGAAGAGCTTGTCGAGGTCGGGGTGGGCGGTGAAGTTGTAGTCGAAGTAGGGCGGGGTCTTCCAGATGAGGACGACGACCTTGGGGTCGATCTTGCCGGAAGCGACGGACTTGTCGTATTCCTTGTAATCGACGACGCCGGTGGGCACTTTGCCGGCGGCGACGGCCTCGAGGGTGGCGGGGTGCGAGCCGGAGAACTTCGGCTCCTTGCCGAAGAACTCGGCAGGCGACTTGCCGGTGTTCTTGCGGATGAAGTGCTCGGGCATCAGCCGGCCGCTGGTGGACTGCTGCGAGCCGAAGGTGAAATCGAACTTGGCGATCTCGGCGGGGAACTCATCGGAGGGCATCAGGCCGGTGGAGGCGTTGGCGATGAAGTAGGAGACGAAGTTGGGGTCTTCCTCACCGCAGGCGATGGCCTTGGCGCCGGGCACGCGGTGGCGGGCCTGCACGCCGGTGAGGCCGCCGAACCAGGCGAGGTGGATCTTACCCTGCTCGAAGTTGGCGACGGAGGCGTTGTAGTCGGCGGAGTGAACGTACTCGACCTTGATGCCGAGCTTCTCCTCGAGGTACTTCGCGAAGCCGCTGAACTTCTCGATCATCTCGGTGGAGTTCTGACTGGGGATGGCGGAGAAGCGGAGGACCTTGTCGCCCCCGGAAGTGGACTTGCCGTCTTTGGCGGGGGTGGTGTCTTTTGCCGGTGTGTCCTTCGGCGGCGTCTTATCTTTTGATTTGTCGCCGCAACCGGCGAGGGCAAGTGTGGCCATAAGGATGGCAGTAAGGAAGGCCGATCGCGCGGGTGCCACGGACAGCGCAGCGACGCTCGGGGAGCGGAGTCGTCCGTGCTCTTTGGACCGCGGGTCACTCGGCACGGACGACTGCGCTCGGCGGACCTCGCTCCGCTGTCCGTGGCACCCGGGCAGAGACGATGCTTCAACGATCTCAGTGTAGTGACGATTCATGTGGCCTCCAGGAAGTAGGTGTGCGTGTTTCAGCCGACGATCAGGTTGAGGTTGTCTTGGCGCTTGAGAACTTCGCCGACGATGGCGGTGCGCTGCATGCCGGCCGCGCGGCAGCGCTGAACGAACTCATCGGCACGGTCGGCGGCGAGGGCGACGAGCAGGCCGCCGGAGGTCTGCGGGTCGAAGAGCAGCAGGGCCCGGTCGTCGGCGACATCGAAGCGGGAGAACTTCTCGACGAACTCGCGGTTGCTCTTGTTGGCCCGCGACAAGTGCCCGGCCTTGGCGAGGTCGAGCGCGCCGGGAAGTGCCGGGAGCGCGTCGATGTGGAAGCGGAGGGTGACGCCGCTGGACTCGGCCATCTCGCCGCCGTGGCCGGCGAGGGCGAAGCCGGTGATGTCGGTGGCGGCGCGGGCACCCAGTGAGACGGCGGCGCGGGAGGCATCGCGGTTGAGCTGCGTCATGCTGTCGACAGCGGCGGCGAGCACATCGGCGGGACATTCGCCCTTGCGGTTGGCGGTGGTGATGAAGCCGGTGCCCAGGGCCTTGGTGAGCACGAGCACATCGCCGGGCTTGGCCGCGCGGTTGGTCATCATCTTCGCGGGGTCGACGAAGCCGGTGACGGACAGGCCGAACTTGATCTCGGCGTCGCGCACGCTGTGCCCGCCGAGGATGACGGCGCCCGCGGCCGTGACTCGCTCCGCCCCGCCCCGCAAAATCTCTTCGAGCACGCTCATCGGCAGCTTGTTGTCCGGGAAGCCGACGATGTTGAGCACGGTCTTCGGCTCGCCGCCCATCGCGTACACATCGCTGAGCGAATTGGCGGCGGCGATTTGCCCGTAGGCATAAGGGTCGTCAACGACCGGCGGGAAAAAATCGACGGTCTGCACGAGGGCGAGCGTGTCGTGGATGCGATAAATCCCCGCATCGCTGAAGCCTTCGGCCCCAACGAGCAGGTTCGGATCCGTTACCGGCGGCAACGACCGCACAACCTGTGCGATCGCCTCAACGGGCAATTTGCCCGCTCACCCGGCGCAGCTGGCGTAATCGAGCAGGCGAAGTTTTTTGGCGGTCGATGCGGTCATCAAACGGACTCCAGGAGCACCGTCCCGGCAGGGCGGTGCGGGTCAAGTGTTGCAAGCAAGCGAGGTCCGGGCGAGTGGCTGCACAGGTGCGGCAGCACCACACTTGCGGGATGGTGCTCCCAAAGCCTTCCGCGCCGATGCGCGGCGATAGCGGTCAGCGGCGACGGGCTGGGGAGTTTGGTGGTAATCGAGAATGACGGAATGAAACGGGCGCGCCGATCAGGCCGCGCGGAGCGGTCGACGGTGCGGGGCGACGGGATGCAAGGCGGATGAAACATGCAGACGGCGTTCGATCGTGCCGGCCGTGGCGCACGCAAACAGTGCGCTGACCGGCTGGTCATCGGGGCTGGAGCGCATCGAACCGATGCGCGTGAGGCCGGGTTGTCATCTCAAGTGGTACATGCGAATCGGCTCGCGGTTGGCGAGTTCAATGATGATAGCAACAGAACGACAAGTCACCGCACGATCGGCCGGCGTTCACAGGGCAATCGCCTGTAGCCGCTCCGCGGTGCCACGGGTCGGCTCGGCGACCCGTGTGATAGAACACGGGTCGCAAAGCCGACCCGTGGCACCGGTACATCCGTTTGCTCTGCCGGCGCTCACTGCTCGATGCGGTACACGTGCGTTTTCGTCCGCAGGAACAGCGACTTTCCGGCGACGGCCGGTGAGGCCATCATGCCGGCGTCGAGCTTGTTGGCGGCCAGCAGCTTGAACTCGCGCGTCGGAGCGACCACGCTGCCAAGGCCTTCACGCCCGAAGAAATAGACGCGGCCGTCGGCGAAGATCGGCGACGCGGAATATTGCTCCTTGCCGTCGCCGAGCCGCTCGGAATAGAGCAGGTCGCCGGTCTTCGCGTCGACACAGGTGGCGATGCCGCCGTCGTTCACGTTGAAGAGCAGGCCGCTTGCGAACACCGGCGAGCCCTGGAGCGGCATGTTGCGGGTCTGCTTCCACACGACATGAGACTGCGAGACATCGCCTTTGCCGTCGGGCTTGACGCCCCAGATCTCCGCCTTGCCGTGGCCGGTGTTGATGTACCACAGCCCGTCGCCGAACACCGCGCTGGCGGCGTTGCTGAAGCCGGGGAAGGTGATGTGCCAGATCTCCTTGCCGGTGCGCGGGTCGTAGGCGAACGCGGCGCGGGCGCCGGGGCTCATCATCTGCATCGCGCCGCCGCCGACATCGACGATCACGGGCGTCGTGTACGACTTGCGGTAGTCGCCCTCGGCCTTGGGTTTCTTCGTCTTCTCATCGAGGTCTTTGAAGTCGGTGGTGCGATCGGTCTTCCATTTGGTCTCGCCGGTTTTCTTGTCGAGCGCGACGAGGTACTGCACATCGACGCCGTCCATCGTGAGGATGACGCTGTCCTCAAAAAGCGTGACCGACGAGCCCGGCCCGCGGTAATGCCGGCAGGGGAGGTCGCGGCGCTCCCAGATGTTCTTGAAGGTTTTCGTGTCGACGCAGGCGGTGCCGTAGCTGCCGAAGTGGACGTAGATCCGGCCGTCCTCGATGGCGGGCGACGGCGAGGCGTACGCGTTGAGCGGGTTGCTCAGCGGCTCGACGACCTCGTTCTTGAAGATGACGCGGTCGTGCAGCACCGCCCCGGTGTCGCGGTCGAGGCAGACGATTGAGTTTTCCTTGCCGTCGGGCGTCGCGGTGGTGAGCCAGACCTGGTTGCCGTGGATGACGGGCGTTGACCAGCCCTTGCCGTGGATCGCCGTCTTCCACTTCACGTTCTCCTTCTCGCTCCACTTCAGCGGCAGGCCGGTCGAATCGCTGTGGCCCTGCTGCGTCGGCCCGCGGAAGTGCGGCCAGCTTTCGTTGGCCATGGCGGGCAGCGAAAGGGCCGTGAAAAGGAAGAGCGATGAAAGCGTCGCATGTTTCAAGGGGATGTCCTCGTCACTTTGGAACTAAGAGTGTCACGGAATTATTGCACGCAAGGCGGTGCGGGTAATGCCCTGCAACATCCCCAAGCCCGATGATGAGGCTCGGTGAATCGTCGGGGTCATGCACTGAAAGTCCATCACTGCCACCCCGAGGATTCGGCGGACCTCATCCTCGGACCTGGCTTTCCATTCCCGAACATTTTCTGCTTTTCTGTTTTTCTGCTTTTTTGATTTTCTGCGTTCTCGTCCCTCACCACACCACCTGCTCCGCCCCAAACACCGGCCCGTCCGTACACGCCAGCTTGAACCGCCACGGCCGGCCGTGCTCCGTGGTGCCGTGCGGCTTCTTCGCGTCCTCGATCTTCACGATGCACGACTGGCACGTCGCCATGCCGCACGCCATCGCCTGCTCGAGGCAGACCTGGCAGTCGATGCCGTGCTGCTTCGCGAGCTTGGCGACCGCGTGCATCATCGGCTCCGGGCCGCAGGTGAAAACGACGGCCCTAGCGGCGTCGCCGGGGGAGAGCGATTGAAGGTGGCGCTCGAGGCCGGCCGTGATCCGGCCGCGCAGGCCGCGCGAGCCGTCATCGGTGGTGATCACGGCGGCGTAGCCGTGGCGGGCGAACTCGTGCACGCTCCGCTGCGCCGTGCCCACTGCGTCCGGCTCGACGCCATCGACGAACGTCACCGCCAGCAGGTCGCGCATCATCGCGCCGACGAACCCGACGCCTTGCCAACCCTTAGCGCGCATCGCTTCGGCGAGATAAAACATCGGCGGCAACCCGACGCCGCCGCCGACCAGCAGGCCGATCGATTTGCTCGCCGGCAACTCGAAGTGATTGCCTAGCGGCCCGATCAGGTCGACCGCATCGCCCGGCTTCAGCGCCGCGAGCCACGCCGTGCCCACGCCGACGACGCGGTGGATCACCTCGATCCACGTGCCCTCCGCATCATCGCCGCGCCCCGCCAGGCTGAACGGTCGGCGCAGCAGCGCCAGTGAATGGCAAAGCTCCGGCTGCCCCAGCCTCGGCATCTGCCCCGGCCGCCATTCCAGTTCATGTCCACCTAATGCATCGAAATCCGTCGCACGATCCGGCGGCCGACAACCAAGCTGAATGAAAACGCCCGGCTTCGTCGGCGGAAAAACCTGCCCCCGGTCGATCCGCATGCGCAGCAGAAAATGCTCGCGGCAGACCGGACGATTGAACTCAACCGTCGCATCAAACCGAGCGCGGCGCGGCGCAGAAACGGCAGGCATATTCGCAGTCACAGTCACGCGGCGAAGTATAGCGGCAACCCCAGCGAGCCGGCACGTCCCCGTGCCCGGCGCTTGATGCCACTGGCAGTCCGCTGCCAGTGCCTGGCGTCAACGAATTGCACTGAGCGTAGGCACTGGCAGCGGACTGCCAGTGGCATCATCACCTTGCGTTCTTCGCCGCTGCCACCGGCCGATCTGCTACAACACTTCTCATGCCGCGCGTCCTCCCTTCCCTCCGCCCCTTTCTCCGCGCCGCTGGCGAAACCCTCGCCCACACGTTTAACGAGCTCTTCCCGCCCATCGTCGCGCAGACCGTCCGCGATGCCGAGGTGCTCGGCTTCCAGATCGACAGACCCGCCGTCTACTGCGCCCGCTGCGGCGCCTCGACCGGCCCCGGCGAAACGACCGCTCGCGGCTGCTCGCACTGCATCGATCAGCCCATCGCGTGGGACCGCATCATCCGCCTCGGCCTGTACACCAACCCGATCTCCGACTGGATCATCGCGATGAAGTTCCACAAGGAGTGGGGCTGGGCAACATGGTTTGGCGAAGAACTTGCGGCGGCGGTGCGGCCGATTGAGGAGCCGACGAAGACCATCGTGTGCCACGTGCCGATGCCGTGGATCCGCCGCTGGCGCCGCGGCTTCAGCCAGGCCCAGCTCATGGCCACCGCCTTTGCCGCCCGCACCGGCCTTCGCCACGCCCCGATCCTCCGCCGCAAAGGCTGGCAGCCGCCGCAGACTTCCATGGTGCTTCGCAGCCAGCGGCGCGACAACGTGAAGGACGCATTCCGCCTCGAAGCGGTCGACCTCACCGGCTATCACGTCTGGCTCATCGACGATGTGAAGAACACCGGCTCCAGCCTGACGCCTTGCGTGAAGCTGCTGAAGCAGGCAGGCGCGGCCAGCGTGAACGTCGCCGTCGCCGCCGTGGCGGACCCGAAGCAGGCGGATTTTAAGGTGAAGTGAATGAACCGCAACGAGCCACGACCGTAAGGGAGTGGATTGAGTGCAAGACCCACTCCCTTACGGTCGTGGCTCGTATTGGACCCGCCGCGACTTCAGGGTTTCAACGAGGGTGGCACTGACAAGCGCAGTCCCCGGAGCTTGTCAGTGTTGAGGTCACCGCGTGGCAAGCCACTGACAAGGCCTCCGAGCAGTCCTTGTCAGTGCCACCCAGCATCAAAGCCTCTCGCTTTCATTTCCCCTTCTGCTTCTGCTTCTCGCCGGCCTTCGGCCTCTCGTCGGGAAACTGCTTCCAGTACAGCTCGTGAAACGTGTTCACGGCCGGCCCGTTCCCATGCGCCGATTCATTCTCCATCAGCGGCAGCACTTCCTCCCACCACGCGTCGTACGCCTTGCGCAGCTCCGCAACGACCTGCGGGTGTTCATCGATCACGTTCTTCTTCTCGCCGTAATCGGCCTTCAGGTCGTACAGCTCCTTGTTGTTCACCAGCGTGAACCGGCTGTTGCGGATCGACATGCTGTCGTGCTTCGCCTCCGCCGCCTTGCCGCGCGGCCACCGGCCGACGTGCGTCACCAGCGTGCGGTCCGGCCAATCCGCCTTCGCGTCCTTCAGGAGCGGCACGAGGCTCCGGCCGTCGAGCTTCAAACCATCGCACATTTCCGCGCCGGCGAGCTCGACGAAGGTCGGGAAGTAATCGACGTGGGCGGTGAGCTTGCCGACATCGACGCCGGCCGGCAGCGTCCCCGGCCAGCGCCAGAAGCTCGGCACCCGCGTCGCGCCCTGGAACGGTGAGCCCTTGGCCCCGCGCATCCCGGCGTTGAACACCTGCGCCCCCGTCGCGGTGCCGTTGTCGGTCATGAAGATCACCAGCGTGTCACGCTCGATGTCGAGTTCCTTCAGCTTCGCGAGCAACCGGCCGACGTTGTCGTCGATGTTGGTGATCATGCCGAAAAACTTAGCCTCATTCGGCTTCACCTTCCCGGTGTACTTTGCCTCATATTCAGGTGGACAGTCGAGCGGCCCGTGTGGCGTGTTGGGCGAAATATGACAGTAAAACGGCTCCCGTTTCCCCGCCGCTTGCGGCTTCGCGCGTCCTTCAATCCACTTCATCGCCTGCGCGAAAAACACGTCCGTGCAGTACCCCGTGGTCTTCACGAACGTCCCGTTGTGCAGGATCGCCGGGTTGAAATACCGGTTGCCCGGCGCGTCCCCGCAGGATCCGGGGTAGCTCTGGCCGATGCCGCCGGCGCCGTGGATGAACATCTCATCGAACCCGCGCTTCGTCGGCCAGCGGTCCGGCTCGTCGCCGAGGTGCCACTTGCCGAAGATGCCCGTCGAATAGCCGGCGGCCTTGAGCACCTGCGTGTAGGTGACGCTCTTCAAGCTCATGCGCTCGCGTTCGTGGATGGTGTGCGTCACGCCGTTCTTGAACTCGTGCTTGCCCGAGAGCATCGCCGCCCGCGTCGGGGCGCAGGTCGGGCTGACGTGGAAGTCGATGAGCCGGACCGACTCGCGGTGCAGCCGGTCGAGGTTGGGCGTCTGAATCACCGGGTTCCCGTGACAGGCGAGGTCGCCGTAGCCCTGATCATCGGTGATGATCAGGATGATGTTTGGCTGCCGATTTGACTCGGCCGATTCTGCCTGATTTGATGGACAAATGAGCGTGATGACCACCAACGGTACTAAAGCCTGTGTAGCTAGATGGTGTAGCAAATTCCCCGGTCGGCGTGCGGTTTGATGCATGGGCGTGCTCCTCGTCGCGGATGTGCTCATCACCCGCGAAGTATCGGTGGCCCTTGGTCGTGAGTCAATGATTTGCTTCAGGAGGTGTTGATGCTCATTAGAAATGACCTCTGTGTTGCTCAATAGAAGTGTCCCCTGCCATCGGTATCCGATGGCGATGGAGACACTCACGATGAGCACGAAGGAACGCCGTCGTCTGGCTGTGTTTGGGCAGGTGAAGCCCGGGGGCCTGACGCTGCGGCAGGCGTCGCGGTCGCTGGATTTGAGCTACCGGCAGACGCGGCGGATGTTTGCTCGCTTCAAGGCCCAGGGCGATGCGGGGC
>Ga0163150_10002078_pt1 | contig 32008 bp, 21 predicted proteins | sample OliLakLV19P2IB_FD_148628 | JGI IMG/M metagenome (GOLD analysis project Ga0163150, IMG submission 148628) | Freshwater microbial mat bacterial communities from Lake Vanda, McMurdo Dry Valleys, Antarctica - Oligotrophic Lake LV.19.P2.IB | ecosystem: Environmental > Aquatic > Freshwater > Lake >...
TGGTGGTGGCGGCGGCGGATACAACCGACGCTAGTCACGGCTCGAAGATTGATTCATCAATAATTTACGGCAAGCGAATTTCGCTTGCCGTTTTTTGTGTTTCAAGCGAAAGACGTTTTTTTGTAACTGTTCACGCTTGGGTAGCGGTACTAAGGTGCAGAATTTTTTTCTGGGTCGCGCCATGCTTCAGGCTTGAAATGCTTTCCATACATCCCGTAGTCATGGAAGGCGATCCATTTGGCAATTCGGTATGCCCACGAGCGTTCGGGAATTTCGTTGCCCGGTACATACTGCGAGCGTCGGGGCTGAATCGCGGCAAGTTCTGCCAGCGCGGTTTGTCGCTGCGTTGTGTCGCGAGCTCCATGCTTAGCCGCCAAGGCTTGCAATAGATCAGGACGTTCAAGTACGACGCAGCCGCGTGTGTTTTCAGCAACCGTCTCACGAAAGTCGCGAAGGAAACTGCTCTCGTTAAAAACTTCACGCAGCGGCCTCGCGTCGTGGATCGATTCTTTCGCCAATTGAATGATGGGACATGGCTCGATATCGCCGGCTGGACCAATGTGATGCGTGAATCCAGTAACCGCTGGACAGAGTGCTTGCCCATTCCCATCATGATACGCATCGATCACGATAATGGGTTTCGTCGCACGCGTATCGACTACAAACTGACGAACTCTGCGTAGCTCATCGGTATCCAAGGCCAATTCAGGCGCGCTCTCCGGGCCAACGACTCGATAGACATGGAACCAGCAGTACATCACACCCATCGAGATCAAGCGATCGACCCATTCGGGCTTCAAGAGATCATTGATATTGGATTTACAGACGCTGGTGCAAACGCCTGTCATGACTTTGTTATTTAGGCAATTCTGCAAGCCTTCGAGAGTCTTACTGAGCACGTTCATGCGACCACGTCGAGTATCGCTCACAATCTCAGTACCCTCGACGCTAACCAGCGGGGTCACGTTGCCCATTTTGCGCAAGCGTTTTGCGACTTCGTCGGTAATGAAATGTCCGTTGGTAAAGACTTGGAAATAGACATCAGGATGGCTTTCAAGAATTTCCAAAAGCTCTTTATGCATGAACGGCTCGCCGCCCAAGATCCCAAAGAAAGCATTCCCCATCGCTTTGGCCTCGCCAATCAGACGGTCCATTGCTGGCAGATCTATCTTGGTCTGCTTGCCTGCTACATCGACCCAGCATCCCTGGCATCGGAGGTTGCAGGTATTGATGACGGAGATGTAGAGAAAGGGTGGAAAGAATTCACCCTTCTTGAGCCGTTGCTTGTGTTTCCGAACCGACAGAAGACCACGCCAAAAAGCCAAATGCACTAGCTTCCAAAGCAGTCGCTTGTCGGTCTCGAATACAAGTCGTTTTGCAAGTTTTACATACATGGAATGGATTCACCGAAAAAGGCTGGCAGTGTGTATGATATAGCATACCCTAATCGTGAACGATAAATAGTCTCACCATTCTCAACAACATAGACCATTGCAGAATCAGCGAGTGATAAGTACTGAGCAAATCGACCTTTTAGATCGGTGTCTTCGCAACCAATCGCTCGATTCACCATGCGCGTTTGTTTTGACCAGCGATCCGAATCGGAACACTCCGCGTTCGATGCTTGATGCAATTCGCTTGATCGGACATTCAAGTGACGCGATCGAACAGGGACTGACGCAGGCGAAAATGCTTTCGGAATCGCAGGCTTGTCCCATTCTTGCCGTCTCTGGGCTATTGAATGCCGGTAAGACTAGCCTTGTCGCCGGATTCCTGTCACGACAGGGGCAGTCGCGTTTGCTGGTCGGTTCGTCGAATCAACAGGGAACACATCGTTTCGTTTTGTGGTTACCCGAGGCGTGGCGTCAACATCCCGAGATGTGGGGAACGGCCATGCTTCAGCTTGAAAATATCTTCGGGGTCAAACCCGAAGCGTTGGCGAGTGAAAAAGAGTTAGCATATCGACAGTACAACGGCGAATGCTTGAATGCTTTAACTCCATCAACGACCGACCCGATGCTCATTCCACTGGTGGCAACCGATCAAGGGCTCGATCGATGGGGAATTGGGCTCATGGATTGCCCCGATGTTCAAACCGGAATCGTTGAGCGAGTCAATCAGCCGTCAGCGGTGAATCAAACGCTTACCGAATCGATAGAATCGGTTGCCGCCAATCGCGCTCGGCTGCTTGAAAAAGCATTGAAGATCGCCTCGGCCTATATCGTCGTCGTTTCAGCGAACTCGATTCAAGATGAGAGTGTCTCTGCGATTCTGAATGCGGCTGGTGCTGCCATGCCCGGACTTAAACGAATTCTTGCGGTCAATCGCGTACCGCGACGCTATATGACGGCGGATATCGCTCGAGAAATCCTCGACGGCTATAGTGATGCTTCGCTTTTTCGCATTTATATGGCTTACCATTTTGACGGCCCGCTGGATCGCCATCGTTTGCCGATCACTCCCAACGATATGATCGCGAGCGATCCTGAGCAATCGTGGCCTGTCTTTTTTCGCGTCGACCAGACGCCGTCCGTACAGCCGCCTGACCTAGTTCCTATGGCAGATTTCCTTGTCGCTCTCGGAAGCCAGCTCGATCGAAGTCATTTGGTGCTCGAAATGCTTCGATCGACGCTCATCTCGTTGAGCCGGCAATGCAGGCAAGCGTGGTCCAACGTCGAGTCACTCGCGAACGAAAGTCAACAGCGAATGGTTCGACTGCACCGAACACTTGCAGAAGCTTCGCTGAGTCTTTCATTAAGCGGCGGAAGCCGTGGCAAGATCGATCGAACGAAGCAAAGTCTTCGGATGCAGGTTTCGAGAGAAATTATCGGTCAAGTTGCAGAGAGCCTTCAACGCACAGCCCCTTGGTGGGCGGTGCCGAGTCAAAAGCTGATGCGTTGGTCTGAACAGCTTAAACAAATTGCCGGTGACGCGACGAAATGGATTGCGATTCCAAGTTGGCTTTCCGAAAGGGCGAGCACTGCAAGTTCATGGGTTCGGGCTCAATGGCGCTCCGGCGAAGGTGGACGAATTATTTCGGCGACGTCGTTTGGCGACGCAATTCGCAATTACGATTCGATGGGTGATCTGATCGACTCGTCGGACGGTCAATTGTCCGAAGCGATGCTCGAGCAAATCGAACAAATCATCGCTCGCTTTCAGGCCGAAAGCCGCACTCGATTTCAGGATTCGCAATTAGACGAATATACTCGCGCAGTTTGGGGACGCATGTCGTGGCGACAGCGATTGTGGACGGGAGTCGCCCCGGCGGGATTGCTCATTGCCCCGTTAGTCGCGGTTGTCATGGTCCCGTTGGATTTTGGCGGGACTACGGTTCTTGTATATGCTTCGTTGAAAGAGTTATTGTTCGCTGGAATGGCCAGCGTCGGAATGGCGATGATCAGCAACGATCAGATGCCCCAAATCGCCGAGCAAGAAGCCGCCTGGCAGCAATTGAGCGACCTATTCGCAATATCCTGCGACGCTTTTGGCGTTCCGCGACCAGAACTCAATGAATATCCAACGCTATGGATCGGGCAAGAAAGCAAGACGCTCTTGCCGAGCGTTTTGCCAATGGTATTTGCATCGAGCAATTCCAATCGAAAACCGCCAATGGGTGTTTACCCGAAATTCGCGAAACAGTTGGATACCATTCTTGATAGACTGCTTTCACAATCGACCATTTAACTTTTGTTTTCGCAAGGAACGCTTGGCATGAATCGTGAGTTGGAGCTTGAACAAACGGCCTCGCTTTCGCGTCGCATCGTCGAGGCCTCAAGTCGATTGTTTTCGGGACATGCTGTTGCCGCGAAAATTACCTTCGCATGCCATCAATATGACCAACAATGCCGCGATATCCTTCTAGGACGCGGTCTTCCGATACTGACGATTGCTGTTATCGGACCCAAGGGGCAGGGAAAGACCTGGACGGCGAGGCAATTTATTCTCGATGCATTAACGCGCGATCGCCTTCCGAGTGGTGTCTTAGCCCACGAAGCCACGACTCGACTCCATTGGATTGGCTCGATTCGGCCAGAGACGATGGATGGAACGCATGAAAGGTACATCGAATGCCCAAGTCGGTTGATGATCGACCTGGGAACCCCCTACATATTGCTCGATACACCTGGGACAACCGACAGCAACCCCAAAGCTCACGAGATTGCCAACGCGGCTCTATCGCTATCACCGATCCAATTATTGGTAATTCGGCGAGATCAATTGCGAGCGGCCACCTCCAGTGGACTGGCGCAGCGCAGTGAAGGCGTTCTGTGTATTCCGGTCATTACGGCGATTCCCAAAAATGAGTGGAGCGAAGCATTAGCGGGGACACCTTCGACCCGATTCGAGCCAATGATCACCAGCGCCTCGTTGCGAAGCGATCTCGAGAGATGGTTAGACATGATCAAAGCCAGCGCTCCGCAAAGTCAAATATTAGAGCCCGTACTCGTCGATGACTTTGAGGCCAGCGGCAATGAAAGTGCGTCAGGAGAGTTGCTTCGGAATCAGATCCTTGCAAGGCTTCGTGGACAACCACTTGACGACCTAGCTTTGACAACCATCAATCGATTAATGGCAGCAAGCTCGCGATTGAAGCACCAAGTACACCGATTTATACAAGCCGAGGCTCCCGAACTTTCTGTGGCCGTAATACGCCTTCAAGAGGAAGCGAATTTGCTACCTCGCCGCGCAATCGAATCGGTACTAGGATCGCAAATCGTTTTAGAAACGGCCATTCGAGCGAGGCTGCGTACGCAAATGGTGGCCGATACAAGCCCCCTGTGTTTTCCTTATCGAACGACTCTCTCGCTGCTCAGTTTTTCTCACGGGGCATGGGACCGCCTAGTCTTGGCTATGACCGGGAGTATTCCATCGATTTTTGGGACGTTCGTCGCTTGGGCTCGCAACGTCCAGCAATCTCGAAAGATCGATTGGGAAATGCAACAAGGACTCCGAGACCGATTAAACGGTCAAGTCCACGACCAATTGGCACCGATCCAAAGCCAGTTCCATCGGGCGTTAGCGAAGTTGCGAGGCGACGATACGGCTGAGAACACGCGGGCTGTATCGCAAGTCGTTCGCCTAGCCGGTGTCGACGAACTCCAATCGCGTTCACGATATCACTTCGAACGAGTCCTCGATCAGCATCGTCCATCGCGATTTGTACTGCTGTTATTGGCGACGTTTGGAACGCTCGGTTTTTGGGGACTGATGGCAGGCCCGATTCTATCGATCTATCGCCAATTCTTTGCAGCGTCATGGGGCGCGCTGCTGGACAACAGTGACTTCATCGGAACCTTCGAACATCCGAGCGTTTCAAAATTACTGGCTCTTGTCGTACTTTCGTACATCCCAATGCTCTTATACGCCATGATAGCGTTGACGGTACTGTTGCGACGATCGAAGATTGATCTGCTCGCCAAAACGGTACAAGCCGAACAAAGCAGCTTGGTCAATGATTTGCAACGCGACGGCATACTTCGTTTGGAGTACGAGGATTCGCTGCTAGAACAAGCTCAGTTTTTGATTGCATTGGACCGTAAGGGCCACACAGTTGCGGACCGTAAGGGCCACACAGTTGCGGACCGTAAGGGCCACACAGTTGCGGACCGTAAGGGCCACGCATGACCGACCTCGACCAGAACTTGCCGACGTTTGTCACGCGACTGACAACGATAACCCCGGCAGCCATCGCTGTCATCGAACTTGCCGGTCCACATGCGGAAGAATGGCTGCTCCAATGCTGGAAACCATCGACGGCCTCTCCACTTCAAATGGACGTTATCCGCTATGGAGCCTGGCACGGTCGATATGGAGTTGCCGAAATGGAGGCCCCCAACCCAACGTCCAACTTCCGAGAAGACGTTGTCGTATGTTTGACGAAGCCGGACACGATGGAGATTCATTGCCATGGTGGCAAATCTGCTGCCTCGCGAATTATCGATGATTTGAAATCACGAGGCGCTATTGCTCGCTCATCAGACCAGAGGACGGCGCAGCAATACAAGGACCGTTGGACTGCCGACGCTTGGATGGAACTTGGACAAGCGACTACGCCGGCCACGACGGTCATTTTGCTCGATCAAGCTCGCGGTGCACTATCCAACGCGATTTTAGAGATTCAAGTCTTGAAAGGAAAAGGGGAGAAAGTTTCAGCCATCGCGGCAATCCAACGACTCTTGCAACGCAAGACGGCAGGAATGCATTTAACAAAGCCTTGGCAACTTGCGATCGCTGGTCCACCTAACGCGGGAAAGAGCAGTCTGATGAACGCCATCCTCGGCTACAATCGCGCGATCGTCGACACGATGGCAGGAACGACCCGAGATGCCCTGCGTGAGCACACCACCATTCTCGGTTGGCCGTTTGTGGTTGTCGATACCGCAGGAATTCGAGACGCGTATGATTCGATCGAAACCGAGGGTATACAACGAGCGTTTTCGGCGATCGAGCGCGCAGATATTGTGCTCTTACTCGTCGAGCCAACACAGGGGTGGACACGCTGGCATGAAGAGCTTCAAGCTAAGTATTCCGCAAAATGCATTGCAATACACACCAAGTCGGACCTTGGATTGCCTTTGCCGTTGGGGCTGCCGGAATTATCCGCGATGCGTATCAGTGTGAAGACGCAATCGGGAATGGAGTTCTTGTTCCAAGCGATCATCGCCAAACTTCTCCCGGAGCCAATACAATGCGGCGATGCGGTCCCCTTCCTCGCCGAACATATCGAGTTGCTCGAAGAGTTGTTGAAAACGACTTCCGATTGATGAAAATCCGAAAAGCCTGAACCTGTTGGATGCAACTCACGATTACTGCGTTAAAAGTTCTGATGGCATGTGACCGATCGAGTTCCAGAAATCGAGTTGCCATTCGCTTCCGATCCATGTAAGTTGGCTGACGGCCGCGTTCCATACTGCGGACAATTGGTACCTGCGGCTCGAATTCGTCGTTTCTAGTTGATTGCTCAGCAGCGACTCCAATAGCAAAGCTTTAAAATCGGCGTGAATGATCAACGCCGGGCGCATGCAGGATTGATCTTTTGTGCGATTCGATAAAAGGTCTTCCATTATCCATTGGGCAACGTTGTGTGATCGTGCGATCGCATCGTCCTGGCTTTCGAGGTCTCGTCCGCTATGCCATCCTGCCTCAGGTATCCGGTCATCAATGACCCAGTCGCCAAAATCTCGCAAAATTTGACTTCGCCCCAGTCCAGCAGAAGGCTCCTTCTTTCCCGGTTGATAACCCGAATAGCAACCACCTTGCTCGAAGAGATCGATGCGAACCGAGGGTTGCAGGTCTAGCATCGCGGCGATTGGTTTGGTCGTATCGAGAGCACGACGAAATCCGCTGCAAAATAATTGAGTAGGGCGATAGGATGCGAGCCAATTGGCGAGAGCGTTGGCCTGTTGGTGCCCCTTCGGAGTCAGTCCAGGGTCGGGGACTCGTTGTGATTCCGGAAGAAAATTATTGGCGGATTGAGCGTGCCGAATAAGAAGAAGCTGAAACACAAATAAAACGTTCTACCGATTTTTTCGAAAAGGAGTTGTAAGCAGGTCGTATAAGAGCCATTCAGGAAAGAGTAGCAAGAATGGCCCAAGCAGCAACACGAATTGTCCGAGCTGTTTCGAATACGTCTCTTTTATCGCAAACTGCGCTATGCCGCTATAGAGAGCGTAGACTAATCCGACATTGACCAACATTGCAATACAGCTTACGAAAATCGTTGCGACGACGTATCCTGCCAATTTCCAAATAGCGAGCCGACCTTCGCTATCTGATGAAGAATGAGTAGTGAATTTCGTCATTGCGAATCAGATAGCCAATTCTATTATTTTCAAACGCCTACACCCGATTGCCACATTTTTTGAAGTCGATTACTCCAGTTTAGCAAAGAAATGATCGGTTGCGATGGTAAACTTCACTCTTGACGAGCTAGATGCGGTACACCGACAGGATCGAGTTTAACGACAGTCGTTTCAAAGTCGACATGACCATCGCCAGAAATTTCCAATGCGACAGCCCATCCAATCCATTCAGGGGGATCGCCAGGGAAATAGTCAAAAACGAAATTGCCCAGGCTATAAAAGATCGGCGCGCCCCGATAGATATCGATCGTTTGCGTCACGTGGGGATGTGCACCTATGACCGCCGTCGCGCCTGCATCGATCAGCTTTTCCGCCAATTCACGTTGATCCTTTCGAGGCATCGCAAGCAGCTCCTCCCCCCAATGGAGGAACGGAATTACGATCTCGCACCCAAACTTCTTTCGTGCCGACACGATGTCAGAAATCATACTTCGTTCATCGAGCGGTGCATTGCCGGCACTTGCATCGGTCGCCGCGTAATTGCTGGCGCGAAATTCGTTGTACCCAAGAAGCCCAAGCTTTCGTCCCTTGCATTCCAGAACCAACGGAGCGCGAGCTTCGCGAAGATTATTACCTCCGCCGAAATAGGCGATCCTTTCCGCTTTTAAGACTCGAAGAGCTTCACTGAAGCCATCCGCTCCGTAGTCCCAACTATGGTTATTCGCGAGGCTCAAAGCGTCGAAGTACTTTTTTAGGTACCGTGGAGAATCGGAGGCGGCTCGAAATGTATATGGCTTATCGAGCTGCTCGCCGCCTTTGCCGACTACGCACTCCAGATTGCCAATCGTCAAGTCCGCACTCAGTAGCAAATCAGCACATGGCAAAAATGGATCATGCCCGTTGGAGACAAGATGGCCAGGGCCATTATCGAGCATAATATCGCCGACGAACAGCAGTCGAACCTTTTGGTCAAATTCATCTGCCGTGACCACATGATGTAACAGAAACATCGTGGCCATTGCCATAAAAAGAGTCTTGAAGAGATGGTACATATTAACCTGCGGCTAGCGCCGACGGCTCACAATAATGGTTGAGTATGAAATGGTTATACACTTAATGAAGCACCGCCATCGACAACGAGTGTTTGGCCTTGTATTAAATCGCTTTCCGGCGAAGCAAGAAAGCGCACGACATTCGCAACATCTCGTGCCGTAAGCGTTCTCGACCTGGTTATCCGAAGTTTCTCGTTCATGGCCGCGAACATCGCATCCGCATTGGGAACTTGTGCCGTTGAATCTGTCTTTACCAGTCCAGCCAATACGACATTAAAATTGATACCGCGTGGCCCGAGTTCATCTGCAAAATGACGCATCAAACTTTCGATAGCGGCCTTGGCCGCACCAATCAGACCATAGGCTGGCAATGCTCGATGGGAACCATGACTTGAAAGCGCGATAACCTTCGCTTGGCTTGACGATTTTTCTAGCATCGGGAGGGCGGCCTGCACGAGCAACATCAACGAACGTACGTTGATATGCATTGCGGAATCAAAATGGGATGTTTTAGCGTCCAAAATATTTCGAAAGCCACCCGACGCAGCGTTGCTCACCAAAATATCTAGCTTGCCCCATTGCTGTTGAACCGATTCAATCATCGCTTGAATGTCTTCCGGCTCGCTCATGTCCGCCTTGATGACCATTGTTTGACGACCGAGGCGCTGGATGGCTTGGGCCGTTTCCCGAGCCGCCGATTCCTGCGTAATGTAGTTGATCGCGACATCGCAGCCTGATTCTGCAAGCGCGATCGCAGTTTCCCTGCCGATACCTCTTGAACCACCGGTAATGATCGCCTTTTTGCCAACGAGACTCGTCATAATTTGCCTTCGCTTGAATCGGTAGCTGCCATCGATTCGCTTGTTCGATTCGACAGCAACTTGCAATGATAGTCTTGAAATGCATGAATGCGTTCTTCCGATCGCGCCAGTGTGCCTTGATGGCGACTCGACTGCAAGCCTCGCTGGATCGACGGATATAGTTGCATGTCTTCTTTCATGATCCGTTTGAGAATCTCTGCTTCTACGCGCCCAAGCAAACGGGCAATCATCCGTTTCCCAAATGATATTTTTGCCGGGAAGAGCCCAAATTGAAACATTAGCGACCGGGAACTTGTCGGCCCCAACGGAACAACGGAGTGAACCAAACTGATCGCATCGGTAAACGAGAATAGCAGATTGGGAAAAACATGATGCTGCTCGTAGCGGCAAGTTGGAATCACTCCCAATTTCCGTACCATCCATCCTTCTATTCTCTGAAACCATTCATCCGATCGATGATGAGCCGCAAAGGGAGTATCGGTGCTAAACGAAGTATGCCGAGAATTCAATAGGTGCTCGCTGCGATCTTCGCCCGGTGCCGCTCGGAATGTGTTGGGATGGATCGATTCTACATGATAAGCTTCCAATGAATTTTCGATTGACACTTTCCAATTGGCTTCATATTGAAATTTGCCTCGATAAAATTGACGCCAGTCCGCTCCAAAGCGTTGCATTACCCGAGAAGCAATGGGGCCGAGAAACGTCTGCAAATCACCGGCGCTCTGATCGAGGCAAATGAATACAAGTTGACCGGCCGTTTCGATCCGATATTCATGCAGTCGAAAGCTCGAACGGTCGATCGGTGCAAATTCCTTCGCGCACGGAATCTTCCGGGTAAATCCGTCCTCGCCATATTCCCAGCCGTGATATTGGCAGCGCATTGCCGGCGAATGTCCTTGCGCTTGATCTGAGATCAAACAATGACGATGAGCACACACGTTTGAAAGCGCTTTGAGGCAACCGTCAAAGTTTCGCACTTGAATCTCTTCGCCGAAACAGGATGTCGTAAAAAAATCGCCTGAGTTTTGCAATTTCAGCGTCGTACCCACGAGCTGCCACGATGGATTTAGAATCGTCGATAGCTCCGAACGGTAGAACTCAGGATCGAAATAGGCCTTTGGCGCAAGCAAATGGGGCAATCCGGTCGAGCTTTGGTACATCCGACACGCAAGCCTATCTAAGCGGGATTCGTTGGCAGTTGCGATTCTAGCCATGCGGTTTTGTAGCCAACGGCTTCGAGTCTAATCGTACGATCACTTCCCCACAAACAAAAATCGAACCATGCATTGCGATCGTTTCGACGAACAAATCGGGACTCCACGAAACACGTTTCGCCTGGCGTCGGCATCTTATGAATCGCCATCGAATCGATACTGACTGGCAGGTTGATCCCCGGCCGCACATGATTCCAGGCTAAGATACCGGTCGCAAAAAGGCACGCATCGATCACGGCACTCGGCGTTCTCCATCCAACGACATTCCGCCGCGTTCCAGCTAGTTCAATTAACGACGGTGCTTGAATGCGCCCGACAATCCTTGAATCGCGAAGCGACGTTTGCTTCAGGACGCGAAAGGCCGGGCCTACGTAAAAAGCGGACCCCGCAGCCGGATAGATTGCGTCATTCCAATGCAAGCGAGAGCCATCTAGCATTGTCCAATCTAACAATCGCTTGCCGGAATTTTCGAAAACCGAAGCCCGCATGTAACGCCGCCGAGTTTCGACTAATGAACCGTTGCGAGCATAAAAGTCAGCGACCAGTTCAACAGAACACATATCCGAAGACGTTGAAGTCGATATCAAATCAGCAACTTGAGATCCATCTTGGAAAAATCGGAAGCCTCGAAATGATTCAAATCCTTGTACTTGAATGGCAGGTCCTCCGAACTGAATCGGTCGCCAACGAAAATGTCGGGCCGCACTTTCGACAATCGCTTCAAGACCAATCACCATCGGCAAAAGTGGGCGATCATTTAGACAATGTTCGCGAAGAAAAACGTCGCCGACCGGATCTAGCTTAACGCGGGCGACGTTAGTCTTTGCACGTTCGGACGTGTTACTGAGAGGATGCACTCCATTACATGCCGTATCCTCTTGCTCCTCGATGAGCCCATAAGCAAGCTTGTCGTTCTCCGATGCTTGATTATTGAGCAGCGTCTCAGAGGGATAGAATAACCGATAATATCGATCGTCAGTGATCAATACTTCTCGCATGGGAGCACCGCCTTCGATTTCGCGAACCAAGTGCTCGACCCCCTCTCGTGCAGGCATGAACTGCATATCGATCATTTCTAAGGCAAGTCTCGTTTCGGGCTTCGTTGCCATTCCGACATCCCCCCAAGCATGCCAATGGAAACAAACGGCTCGAACGTCTGGTCGCTTATGCCGATACCAATCGATGCACTTGGCCATGCCATCATTCGCCATCGAATAGTCTGAGTGACCGTTGGCACCAAAGCGTCCGCTAATCGATCCGAACCCGAAGAAGAATTCGAGAGGCTCGGTAGCCGTCACCTCCATCAAAGCAATCGTACCATCGACTTTAGCCGACAGACATTGTTCAACTTTTTCTGGTCGCTTGCGTTCGAAGCGGGCGTCCTGGCCCACCCCAGCGCCATGCAAACATCCTCGAATGGGTCCAGATACTTTTCGGATTTGCGATACGACTTCACGCAATTGCTTAACGTTCGAGCAATCGCAAGAATAGTAGTAGGCTTGTATTCCCTGGCTCTTAAGTCGACGCAACGTCGCGTCGATCTCTATCCCCTTTTCGACGTTCTCCCAAGCCTTGATGGGATTGATCGCCGACGGGCTGCTATCAGTGCGAGCCTGCTGCATGATCGAAAGCTTGAGTTGGCGAAGCGCGCCGCCTTCGAGATTTCGCCACTCATCCGGTATGTTGGCAACCGGTGCGGTTCCCACGAGGTGCAACGTCAAATCGTAACGCAACGCGAGTTGCTCCGCCGCATAGGCCGTGATTCCGCGTCCTCCACCGGTACAAATCCATGCTCCGCCGCGTGTAATAGGCGAATTCCTAAGTTTTCGAATCGGAGATAAATCGGCCCGAACGACTTTACGCTGACCATTGGCCCACGAGATCTCCATGTCATAACTCGTGTTGGCGATTTCGCGGTATGCTGCTTCGACAAGCTGCTGCGGTGATTCGTTCGAGCTAGCGTCGATGACTTTTACTGCCAGCCCGCGATGGCCATTGACCCAGTTTTCAATAACGATCGCCTTGAGCAAGCCGGTCAGTGTACCGCTTTCGGGCGCGAGAACCGCCGCTTCAAAACCAAAGTCGCCACCCAATCGCGTCAGTGCAATAAGCGATGCTTGGTGAATCTTTTCGGCCGCAATGACTCTTGATACCCAATCCTGGCAAAACCAAAATGCGGTGGTCATGCCAGACTGTCGACGATCGCGCCATTCTTTTGCCGAGATTCCTATGGTTGCCGCTTCATCGTGTGGTGTCGCCAAAAATGCGTGCAAAATCGGTTCGATTTTCCAGGCTTCTTCCAGTCGCAGCACAAGTTGATCGCGTGGCAAGCTTGAGTCTAACCGCAAACATCGGACGCCATCGGCTGCTAGCGACTGAGCGAGCTTCTCGGCAACCGCGTTCCCACCGAGAATGACCGCTGCACCTTTCCACTCCGGGCGCGTAGGCGACCCTTCAGGTAACGGCGAATCGACCATCTTCAATTGGTACCGGCGCGTTATCGATTCGGTAGGCAACTCGAAGGTATCGTCGCCGTTGAATTCGCTTACCGAAAGTTTATCGGCCACCGACTTCGCTAAGAGCTCGTGGCTCTCATTTGGCTCAGGAAAACTCTCGCTTAACTCTTTTTCAGACAACTGAAGAAGCTCCGCGATATGATCGACGTCGCCGAGCAAGAACGCTTCATCAACGCCAGCACCAGCGGAAGCACCTCGCCACCAATCATGATCTCGCAAATGCTTGCCGGTAGAATCGCCAATGTTTAGCTGGTTGGAGACTCGATGATCGTGAACGCCGTGCTGCGATTTTGTACCCGAATTGAAATTCGAGCGCGACCCCAGACTATCAATCGCTTCAATGAGTCGTGATTGAAGTTTTACGGCATTCAATTGTCCCCATGCCAAGCCTTTCGCGTAGATCTGATCGATCCCAGACTCTTTGGGATCGTTCAATAAACCTTCGTCCGATTGATCCGCTGGAAACAATTCGAGAATATCGTTCAGCGTTCGGCAGTTCGCTAAGACCGATCGATCATTGCCAGCAACGGCAAGTTCAAAATTGCTTCTTAGTTCGCCAAAGAGTTGCGCTAGTTTGATGCTATCGAGCCCGAGGTCGGCTTCGAAATCGGCATGCATATCGACAATCTCGCGAGGATAGCCGGTGTGCTCGACGACAAAATCGATCATGAAGGTCGCAATGTCGGAACGATCGATTGGCGAGTTCTCGACCGATCGATCGGCGATAATTTGCTTCGACATTGGTGACGCTACAGAAGTCGACTTCGCTTCGATTGTCGATTCCGGACGTTGGTTAGACTTGTTAGACGGCTCATCTTCAATCCATTCTCGCTTGCCACCGCTCGTTTCAAGTACCGCAACTAATTGCCGCATCGTGCGAACGCTACCAGATGCCAATAGATTCATATCGACGTCAAATAACTCACGCAGCTCGCCAAAGAGCTGAGCTTGCTTAATGCTATCGATCCCCAAGTCGGCTTCTAGGTCCCAATCCAATTCGATCATCTCCGTTGGATAACCGGTATGTTCAATAATGAAGTCTCGCACGAATGCTTCCAGTTCACTCGAGCGAACGGCGGGTGGAACTTTAGGCTTCGCTTCGGGTATCGGTGACGCCGTGACTTCTGACATTTTCTGCTGTTCCAGCGGAGACGTTGCTCGTTCTCGACGTCGCTTTCTACGTGACTCGGTCGCATCAATGACGATAATTTGCCGGTCGCTCCCGTCCTGCGCCTGCAGCAGACTTTTTTCTGAGTAGCTCGGGGGTACAAGCTCAATCGGCTGCGAAAGCGCGCTGTTGAGCGCATTGCCTATCGCCAAATTGTCTGCCAATGCAATGCAGGTACATGGATCGCTTTTGAGGATGGCTTGATTGAGCCGCGAGAGGACGGCACCCGGTCCAACTTCTACGAAGGCGCGGCCACCCAAACGATAAGCTTTTTCAATACCGGACCGATAGCCGACGGGCGTGACAAGCTGTTGTAATAGAATCCGTCGAAATTCGTCTGGATCACTTATGAACCGCCCGGTAACGGTGCTCAACAACGGAATAGTCGCCGGTCGCAGGTTCGCCTTTCGTGCAGATTCGACTAGCGCAATTTGAGCGTCGACCATCAGAGGCGTATGAAAGGCGGCAGGAACATTCAACAGCACGGTGGACCAACGACGGTTAGCAACAAAATTTTGGAATTCTTGAAGGTGCTCCGTTCGTCCTCCGACGACACTTTGGTTAGGGCTATTGTCGTGTGTCAAGACAACTGGCAATGGAAACGCAGCGAGAGCATCTTGGACAATGTCGGCGCTCTGATTGATTGAAACAAGACCAGAGGGGGCATGATTCTGATTCGCAACCGCATTGGCTCGATCTTTGACAAATCGCAACGCCTCAGGCATCGACCACGCCCCGGCCACAACCATCGCGGCTAACTCGCCCAGGCTATGCCCCATCACCATGTCGGGGTGGAATCCTTGTTCGATAATTGCCGAAGAATAAACGAGGTTGGCGATAAGCATCGTCGACTGGATGGGCCAAATGCGATGTCGCGGCAAAGCATTCGATGCGGCAATTCGGAGAAGTTCATCGAACGTCGCTGACCCAAGTTCACGCAACGTCGAGTCTGCAAGTGCGAGCGTATCGCGCGCTCGAGCGTATCGGCTTAGGACACCATCGAGCATCTTCGGAGCTTGCGAGCCTTGACCAGGGAAGATCGCCACAAGCCATGGTCGTTTCGCGGATTCATCAGACCAATGGCGCACCGAACTATATTCTGCACTCAACTTGCCAGTTGAAACCAGCTTTCGCTGTGAGCGATAGCCGCTAGCCTCCGGTTCATGCGTTGGTGATTGCGCGCCGGAAGAGCCTGCGGCTAGCGCCGACGGCTCACATATGTGCAAATGTGAATTGGCCACTACGATTCCGCCTCGTGATACAACAACTTCATAAGCAATTTGGCTTGATGGACTCGATCGAATGGTTCGCGGCTGCCCCTCTGGGCTTTGCTTGGTTGCAAGCAGGCTTGCAATCGCGAAAAGCGACTGGGCTGATTTCAAATCCCCGATCTGTTCGCACAACGCATTTGAATGGAACGGTTGAGCGATTTGAGGATCATCGACACCGATCTGACCAGCCTTGATTTGCTTCACATCGTGTACGATTCCGTGAATCGGATCGCCAGACTTCTGAGCATCGGAAAGACGCTTCAAGAGGAGTACCACTGCACCTTCCGCCGGAAGTCGCTGAGCCGTTGGATCGTCGCTCAATTGTCCACGAGAGTTCCAAGTTTGGTACGACGGCAAATCCATCGCTCGCTGACCCGCTGCACAAAGTACCATATCGGACACGTTGCTGCGAAGCATTTCTGTGGCCGTGACCAGTGCCGATTCACCTGAGCAGTCGCCAGCATCGATGGCCATCGCACCGCCCATTAAATTGAACTGTTTGGTGATCCGTGATGCGAGCGTACTGCTTGTAAAACTGCCCGTTTCATCTAGGAGAGCCGGATTGGCTATGAGAACCGACTGCGTGAACTCATCGATCATTACAGATGGGTTGCGAAGATCTTGGATGGAATCGAGAACCTCGTGCAAATCTCTTTGTAGGTCGCAGATGCGCAATCCAAGCTGCAACTGATGACCAAACTCACCGCCAAAAATCGTACCGACGATAACGCTCGTTCGGTCCTGCGCGATTGGTTGGCCGCTGGTCATGAAGTGTTCAAGGGCCTGACCGGCTGCGTCGAGCAACATAAACTGCAATGGGTTCGCGCGATCGACTTGTTTGGGAGGGACTCGATGCTTCTTCCAGTCGTAGGCGTAGTCCAAAAGATAACCGCCACGAGCCGTCTCAACAGTATTGTTATATGGCTGGTCAGACGACGCATTCTTCGTTGTTGCGGAGATTCCAATTCGATGGCGCCATCGATTTTCAGGCGGCTCGACGATCTTTGATTTGCGGCTCTCGATCAACTGCGCAAGTTGCTCGGCGCTTTGAGCTCCAGGAACGATAACTCCGTATCCGACAATCGCGATTGGTTCGCGCGATACTTCGGTTGCAAGCTTTGATATCGTGCGTGATGAATCGTTCTTTGTCACAAGACGTCGGTGATAGTCGGCATCGAATTGCTCGGCGACAACGTGGACATTGAGACCGCCGATGCCAAACGCATTGACGGCACCGCATCGTGGCGTTCCATCGTTGGGAACCGGCCATGGAATGCAATTGGTTGGAACGCTAAAGGGAACAGCTTTCCAATCGATCGAAGAACTGGGTTGCTCGAGATTTATCGTCGGTGGGATGGTCCCGTTTTTCATCGCCAGCAGTGTTTTGACCAGTCCGGCTAAGCCAGCCGTTTCGAGCGTGTGACCGATGTTCGATTTGACGCTGCCGACCGGTAGAGATCCGACGTTGTGATATGCGCCAAAATAGTCGGCTAGGGCTTGCGTTTCCGTCGCATCGCCAACTTGTGTACTGGTTGCGTGGGCTTCTAAATACTGAACGCGTTTCGCATCCTCGGGGGTAGCATAGGCTCGCTTCATCGCTAGGGTTTGACCTTCGCGTCGTGGTGCCCACAAGCTCTTTCCGCGACCGTCAGTTGCCAACCCCAGTCCGCGGAGAACGCCATGAATCGTGTCGCCATCTTCGATAGCTCGCTCTAACGTTTTAATAACGATCGCGATGTAACCTTCGGATGCGATAAGACCATCTGCATTCTCGTCGAAAGGGCGGCTAGCCGTTGGGCTACACGATTGCGCTTGAGAAAAGAGAATAAGGCTATCGACTTTATTGTAGGAAGCACCACCGACAATTGCTGAATCGATCGCGCCGGATTGTAGATCGAGAGCTGCCAATCCGAGCGCCACTAAAGACGAGGCACAGGCCGCATCCAAAACCATTCGAGGACCATTCAGTTTTAAAACTTCGGCAACAAGACGCGCGGCAGCACTTGCTTCGAGATAAGGCTTACCTGCATCGCCTCGAAGCGGTCGACCATCCTTCATCTTTCGAACCAGTCGATCAATGATCACTGCTTGGACGGAAGGACTGAGACTCGAAAACTCGGCTGAATCGTTAAGCAGGTCTGCCGTTTGTTCCGAGAGCGTCGCGTAAATGAGATCGCCAGCCGTCCTCGAACCGCCGCTATGACCGATATAAACGCCGACGTTGGAAGCCGCCGCTTTCGATTGAATTTGATTGGCTTGCTTCCAAGCCTGAGCCGCGACTTCGGCGAACATGAGATGACATTCGTCCCACGCCGCCAGCTCCTGATCGTCGAGTCCCAAGAGCTTTCGGTCGAGCGGTCGTTCAGGAACTAAACCGCCAACCCCGGTGTAAGTTTTTCCTTGCAATCCTTTACGACTATCAAAATGAAGCTCTCGGTCGAGAACGCGGTCGGTCAAAGGGCGAACCGCCGATCGACCTTCTACTAATAGGTTCCAATAAGCATCTAAAGAGTCGGCTTCAGGAAGTCGACAAGCCATTCCGACAATAGCGATCGGTTGTTGAATGATGGATTCAGGCAAAACGACGCCCCCCTTTTTTCTTGTGCAGCGGCAGGACCGATGGCTCTTCGCCTTCATCTCCGTTTTCAGCATGATGCAGATTTACGCGACACCATGCAATCAGTTGTTCTAAGCGTTGGCGAATTAAGGATCGATCCTCATTACTGCCGATGATGAGCAGTCGGTGTGCATGAATCGCTTGTTCCGCAGAGAGAGTGCCGGTTAGAAGTTCGGTCCAAGTCTCTGAAGTTACGTGCACCCAAGAATTCGCATTCTTTTTTTCATTGCCTAACGAGTCGCCGAAATTCCAAATACCGCCGCCGAACCCGGATATTCGAATAGTCCAGTCGAAGGTTTTGAACGACTCAAGAACCGAGTCGTCGTGAACGGCTCTATCTAGTGATGAGACGAAATCACGACCATCGATGAATCTTGGAATCGGCAGTGTTGGGTCGCGAAAGCGATTCTCGATTGCGAATGCCAGCATCTTAACGAGCATTGCATGATCGATCGCAGGTGCCAAATTGTCTGGCAAGATATTTTTAAACTGTGACGTATCGAATTGCGGGTCGTTAGCCAAGTAGCCTCGATACGCATCGACGTGCATTTGATACGCAGCTTGCGCATCGGTAATCGACGCCGGTAGCGCCATCGCATCCCAATGATGCTGCTTCATGGCGATGGCTTCGGCAATCGCGTCTGAAAGCTGGTTGGCCGTAACTGGGATAGAATTGGTTAGATGGTAAGTCTTTCCCCATGCACGCGGGCTGTCGAGCAACGCGATCGTCGATTGGCTCACCCAGTCGACGGGAACAAGATTCTTACCTTCGTCGCCGCTCAATTGAAGTTTATGAAAAATCCAATCGAGGCTGGCAGAGTTTTGCTCGGGTAAGGCCCGTAAAAAGCGAAGGATGGAATAGATCGTATGAAATGTCGATGAAAAACCTGTTTCCGAGTCACCGACAACTATCGAGGGGCGATAAATCGTTTTAGTAGTAAACCCGCCAGCCGCACGAACAACTTGTTCGGCTTGAAATTTGGATTGTTCGTAAATGTTGTGAAAGGCTTGTCCTTGATCGAGATCCGATTCTTCAATGAGACAATGGCGTTGGCCACAGACATAGGCGGTCGAAATATGATGGAAATGCTGAATACCCCACTCTTGCGCGAATTCGACGATATTTCGCGTCCCCGTTACGTTGGTCCGTAACGGTTCTTGACGTTCTTCATCTTCTTCGAAACGCAAGCTTGCAGCACAGTGTAGGACTGCGTCGACGCTACCAAGCAAGGCATTTTCGGACTTACTTCCGGCGATACCGAGGTCGGGCGAATTGAGATTGCCGTCGATGAAACGCGGGCGAAGCAATCGTCTTCCGAGTCTCGATTCCCAATCTTGAAGAATCGCTTCAATTCGATCTTGGCCAGAAATCGGGCCGCGTCCACGTCCAATCACGATGACCTGTTTGCCGAGAAGCAGAAGATCTTTAAGGAAATACCGGCCAAGAAAACCGGTTGCGCCTGTCAAGAGAATTGTCTTCGGTGAAACATCCATCCAGCGTGTCAAATCTTATTCGAAATCAACCCTTAGAAGCTTCTAGGTCCGCGAGCCATCCGCGACCATTGCCTGCCTCTATTGTAGTTGCTTTCCATTGAAGAACAACGCACGAAAAGCTTGGGTGCCGCCTTCTCGCACTGTAGCGATTGTAGGGCGCAATTGTTCTCGTTATTTCGAAAGTTCTAGCGATTCGATTTCCAAACTGGATCGAAATGGGAATCGTCCGCTTTGGGCCACCGAGTGAGAGTTGTTTTTTGTCGTGTGTAAAATTGAATACCTTCCATGCCTTGGATATGCAGGTCACCAAAAAACGAACGGTTCCAGCCAGTGAAAGGAAACCACGCCATCGGTGCTGGCACACCAACGTTGATGCCGATCATCCCCGCGTTAAAATGCTGTTTGAATTGGCGAGCAGCATAACCGCTCTTGGTAAATATAGCGGCACCGTTTCCATACTCGCAACCGGCACCGATCGAAAGCGCATGCTCCAAATCATCGGCGCGAACCACGGATAGGACCGGGCCAAATATCTCTTCGCGGTATACTCGCATCGATGGACTGACTTGATCAACAATACTCGGGCCGATCACGAATCCGTCACTCTTCGCGACAAGTCGGCCATCCAGTGCCAAGGTCGCGCCGTCCTCGCTGGCGATCTGAAGGTAACTTGCAACTTTCGAGCGATGCTCTTCGCGAATCACCGGTCCCATATCGATCGCGTCATTGCCATCGGTTGGCCCGACACGCATTTTGCTTGCAAGCTCGACTAAATCATTGACTAGTGGATCGCCGGCCTTGCCCACAGCAACAGCCACGCTGCCAGCCATGCATCGCTGACCTGCACAACCGTAAGCCGAGGCCGCTAATGCCTTGACTGTTATTTCCATGTCGGCGTCGGGCATGACAATGAGGTGGTTCTTCGCGCCTCCCGCCGATTGGACTCGCTTTCCGTTTGCAGTTCCAGTTGTGTATATTTTTTGAGCGACTGGCGTCGAACCGACGAAAGAAATCGCCGCGACCTTCGGATGAGCTAGCAATGCCTCGACGCAGTCCTTACCACCATGCAGGATGCTGAATACACCGGGTGGGAGTCCGGCCTGCATGAGGAGCTCGCCTAATCGAACGGAGGAGAGTGGAACTTTTTCTGACGGTTTGAGAATAAAGGTATTTCCGCATACGATAGCGACAGGAAACATCCAAAGCGGAACCATATTCGGAAAATTGTAAGGGGTGATGCCTACACAAACTCCGACCGGATGCTTGACTGTTTCGGCATCGACGTCGGTCGCAATATTGGGAAGGGTGGTTCCCATGAGCAAGCTTGGAATGCTGCAAGCAAACTCGACCATTTCTACGCCTCGCTGGACTTCGGCCCTCGATTCAGCGAGCGTTTTTCCATGCTCCCGTGTAACAATGACGGCCAGTTCATCAAAATGCTTTTCAAGCAGTGCGTGATAATGGAAAAAAATTCGAGCTCGATCGACTACCGGAGTCGCCGCCCATTTTGGCATGGCACGATAGGCGCTCTCGACGACCTGATCGACGACAAGCCGATCACACAATGGCGTTCGGCCGATCGATTTCCCATTCGAAGGATTATAAACGAGTTCGTAATGGTTGGCTTCTGTGACGGCAAAATGGCCATCTAAGAGCATTGGGACGATCGGTGCAGACGACATGGAAATCACGATTCTTTGTATAATTTTTGTAGCTTTTCGCATCGAGTTGATTCGTAGACATTCATTCTAGCAACATTTCATGCTAGAAAGCGATTTCCTGTTTCTGTCCCCCATCATTCGAGGTTGTCATGCCAAGACCAGTCCGAGGTGCGCTGCTGCAAGCCACGCTATGTGAGCCAGCAACGTCGCCAATTCAAAAAATCAAACAAGCCATGATCGACAAGCACGTCGCGATGCTTGAAACCGCAGCCAGCCAAGGAGTACAGGTCGCCTGCTTACAAGAATTGTTCTACGGCCCCTATTTTTGCGCCGAACAGCAGACGAAATGGTACGACCTAACCGAGCGCATTCCCGATGGTCCAACCACGAAGCTTATGCAGTCCTTTGCCAAAAAGCATCGCATGGTTTTGGTCGTTCCTATCTACGAGGAGGAAATGGCCGGTGTTTATTACAACACGGCCGCCGTTATCGACGCCGACGGCGAATTTTTGGGGAAATTCCGCAAGATGCACATACCGCATTGCCAGCCCGGCTTTTGGGAAAAGTTCTATTTTCGACCTGGCAATCTTGGTTATCCTGTATTCGAAACGGCTATTGGAAAAGTCGGCGTCTATATATGCTATGACCGACATTTCCCAGATGGAGCTCGCTGCTTGGGTTTAAATGGTGCCGAGATTGTCTTCAACCCTTCGGCGACAGTCGCTGGTTTGAGCGAGTACCTTTGGAAAATTGAACAGCCGGCTCATGCCGTCGCCAACCAGTATTTCGTTGGTGCGATCAATCGCCCCGGCTTAGAAGAACCATGGAAGATCGGTGAGTTTTATGGACAAAGCTATTTCTGTGACCCCCGAGGCCAAGTCATTGCCGCGACGACGAAGCGAACTGAAGACGATATCGTTATTGCCGATATGGACTTTGACATGATTCGCGAAGTTCGAAACGTATGGCAATTCTTTCGCGATCGTCGCCCAGAAACGTATGGCGCAATTGTCGCACCCTAACATAAAAATCAATTGGAGTCGGTACATGCTCAAGATCGTTGCGACGGTCCTTGGATGCATTCACATTGCAGTCATGCTTTCTACGTTTGTCGTTGGGCAGGAACAGGCTCCTGCTTCGACTACCCAAGCCCCAGAAAAGAAGATCGCGGAGACGAACCCGTTAACCGTCGAAGGGATTCAAGCCAGCATAAAGCAATTGCAAGCCGATCCAACACTTGCCGATCCTCAAAAACAAGCACTACTTCCGTTGTATGATTCGATGATCGTCGAGCTTAAGAAGAAGCTCGAAGACGAACGACAAGCAAAAGAATTTGCAGCCAATGCTGAAGCTGCTCCAGGCGTCACATCCGACATTAAACGACGCAAGGAGATTCCGCCCGCCAGAGAGTGGGTGTCCGACCGTTCCCTTCGGTCGTACGAATTACAACCGTTGCAAGAGCTGCTACAGACGCAGAAGTCGAATCTTCAAGCCGCAATCGATGCTCGCACAAAAACTGAATCGAGCATCAGTACTCGGGAAGTCGCCAAGAAGGACTTGCCTCGTCGAATCGCCGACGAAAAAGCCAGATTGCTTGAATTAAACGAAAAACTTGCCGCTTCCGCGTCGGCCGTCACGGCTGAACCAAAAGACATCCGACTGCGCGAGGTAGACAAGCAATTCTTGCAAATTCAGATCGATGCTGCCGCAGAAAAGATTCGAAAGCGTGAACAAGAACTAAGACTCTACGAAGCCGAAGCCGAGCTATTGCCTTTACGGAAAGACCTTTACTTAGCCGATGAGCGTCACTACCAATCGGTGGTCAACGAAATCAATGACGAGCTCAATAAACGTCGTGAAATCAAGATAGAAGAAGACAAGAAAAAAGCCGAAAGCCTAGCCGCATCCGCTCCTGCGAAACTTAAAACTTCATCGGATCGCTTGGTAAAGCGAGCCAATGATTGGCTCGAGTTGGCAAAGCGCAACACCTCGATCAAACTCGACATGGAACAATCCATCTCCAAGTATAAGGCTCTCGAAGAGCGATTTAAGATTATGACCGAACGCAGTCAGTCCAATCGAGAGCAGGCTTTTGGTGGAATCAATAGTTGGAATGGATTGTTACTTCGCCGTCATCGAACAGAGCTACCCGACGACGGGAAACTAAAGGCTCAGTTGAATGACCATCTCGATCTCATGCAACAGACCGAAACGTTGATTATCGAATTAGAAGACTGGAAAAGTCAAAACTCGATTGAACAGTTAGATGCGATGGGGCACGTCGATATCAGCGATCCCGAGGCGGAGTTTTATTCGACACCGGGCTTATTGCAGTATGCCGATCAATTGCTGTCCGCTGAACGTGAACTCGTCGACAGCTATATCCTCGATGCCAAAAATTTCTCAGACAATCTGAATGCACTTTCTGAATCCAAGCAGTCGACGATACGTTTGGCCGATCGCTATCGCGGCTTTATCGACCAACATATCCTTTGGATTCGTTCAGCCAAACCGATCAGTATGGTGGACGTAGAGCAACTTTGGCCGTCCGTTCAATTTTTCTTCGACTTCGCAAAATGGCGCAATACGGGATTGGATTTAGTCGCCTCGATTCAGCGCAAACTATGGCAGCCAGTTCTGTTTTGCTTGTTCTGGGGATTGCTTGTCTTTAATCACAGCAAATTGCGACGGACCATGACGCTCTTTGGAGAACAAGCCAATCGATCAACGATGACGAATTTTAGTCCAACTTTAAAGTCGGTCTTTCTTTGCCTGCTGCTCAGTGCGCCTTGGCCGGCCTTGATGCTCTTTATCGGCTTTGGCCTACAACATGCCGATGCGCCACAGTCTTTCACCGCTTCACTTGGCTTGGGACTGATGGTTGCCGCGAGATATTTTTTCCCCTTGGAGGTAATTCGACAAGTCTGTCGTACCGGCGGTTTAGCCGACAAGCACTTTGGTTGGCCAAGGAGTACAGCCTCGCTCATCCGAGGAAACCTTCGATGGCTTATCGATCTCGGTGTTCCATCCGCTGCGGTGTGCGCGATGCTGTTTAATTTTGGCGAAAATCGCTACGAACATTCTTTGGGCCGTCTTTGCTTCGCTGTTCTGATGCTGCTCTGCTCGCTTTTCATGTTCACTGTTTTGCGACCGAGCCGAGGAGTTTTCACGCAATACCTCGCGAACAATCCAGGTGGTTGGGCGGATAGACTTCGATATGTTTGGATTTTTGGATTTACAGCCGGACCGCTGCTCCTCTGCTTCAATAGTTTGAGCGGCTATCACTATACGGCACTTCGTTTGTCGATGCTTTGGCATACCACCATCATGACGATGATTGGTCTGTTTTTGCTTTTCGAGCTCGTAAAGCGTTGGGCTCTCCTCAGTCGTCGACGCATCATGACCGAACAAGCTCGACAACGTTTAGAAGAAGCCCAACAGCGCGATGTTAGCATGCCTTTGGTAGGCAATACGATCGCGAATTCAATCATGAGTGTCGAGACGGGGGATCGAGAACGCATTCGTATCGACAATTCGGTCGATCTCGCCGAGATCAATGTCCAAACGTTGCGTTTGTCAGTAAGCGTTCTCGTTGTCATCGCATTTTTAGCCGTTGCGTACATTTGGTCCGGTGTACTACCAGCCGTCAATGTGTTGGATTCCGTAACACTCTGGACGGTTGATGGCGCAACGCCCAACGAAAAGACCCCGTTTACTCTCGCTAATTTGGTTTGGGCAATTCCTATCGTCGTCTTGACGTTCGTCGGCGCAAGAAATCTACCTGGCCTACTCGAAATTGCCCTCCTGCAGCAATTGCCCTTTCAAGATTCCGTCCGGTATGCCATCTCGACCTTGTCGCGTTATGCAATTGTGATGCTCGGTATCGTGCTTACTTTTAATAGTATCGGCGTACGGTGGGCGAGTATTCAATGGCTTGTTGCCGCTTTGGGCGTCGGTTTAGGCTTCGGACTTCAAGAGATATTCGCCAATTTCGTATCGGGGTTGATTTTGCTTTTTGAACAACCCATTCGAGTCGGCGATGTGATTACCATGGGCGAAACCACCGGGACGGTTTCTCGTATTCGAATGCGAGCCACTACGATTACCAACTGGGATCGACAAGAGCTGGTAGTTCCTAACAAGGATCTGATCACCGGCCGTCTGCTGAACTGGACGCTCACCGATTCAACCAATCGATTAATTCTCACCGTTGGCATCGCTTATAAATCGGATCCCGAAGTTGCCTGTTCTATCATTCAGAAAATCTGCAAAGAGCACCCGAATGTCATGACCGACCCAGCCCCCGTCGCGCACTTTGATGCATTCGCTGACAGCACAATCAACATCAAAGCAAGAATCTTTTTAGACAAGCTTGAAACGCGTATTCAAAATCGACACGATCTCTACGTGCAAATCCATCGTCAATTTACCGAAGCCGGAATTGAAATCGCCTTTCCACAACGCGATCTTCACGTCCGCTCGCTCCCAGAAGCATTATCGGCATCGCTACTGAATCGGCCACAACGCGACAGTTAGTGGGAGTAAGTACTTATCTTGCAAGACGCAGAAGACGGAAAATCGTTGTGACTAGAGAATTCGGATACAATTCCTTCCGACTCAGTGCTCGATGGTATGGAGTCGTTCAAAAATGCATTATGGATTTAGCGGAACGGCGCGAGCCTTCCGGTTCGGCTCAAACGGAAGGCTAGCTTCCAATGCCGCTAACATTGAAATCTGCAATAAAGTTCAAGACGATTCTTGGCATAGGAATGAGTTCCCGACAGCGATTCATCCGGTTTGCCGTTTGCCTCTGACGAAAAGGTGACCGAATTCGGTCGTACGCCTAGCGTCGATGGCACGAAAGGTCGTGTTCAACATGGATTGTGCTTTTCTTAACGGTTCGCTGGCGGTGGCATGAAAAGTGGCTTAGCATATGGTGCGTTTAACGGATGTTTTTGAAAAGGTTGTTCACGATATTTTATTGGGGTAATTCAATGAATGCGGTCCTTCGTCAGTTAACGTACTTCGCAGTCGCAATTTTTTGGGCGCATGTCGCACTGGCGGCGGACCGTCCCAATGTCGTCGTAATTCTGGCCGACGATCTTGGCTTTGGCGATCTAAGTTGTTACGGCCATCCAAAATTCAAGACGCCCCATCTCGACCGAATGGCTGCTGAAGGGGCACGGCTCACTAGCTTCGATACCCCGATGCCTTTTTGCGCTCCGACTCGAGCATCGTTATTGACCGGTCGCTATCCTTTCCGCTGCGGTATGAACGGCAATCCAGCGCCTGATGGAGGCCCAGTTGCTGATGCGCTGGCCTTGCCCGCAGGCGAAATCACGTTGGCTCAGTTGTTCAAACAAAATGGGTATGCAACCGGCATGGTCGGCAAATGGCATCTGGGTCATAAACTACCCGAACAGATGCCGACGGGTCGTGGTTTTGATGAATACCTTGGCATCCTCTATAGTAACGATATGCGCCCTGTAGAACTCATCGAAGGCACACGCGCCGTCGAGTATCCAGTAGTGCAAGCATCGTTGACTCGACGTTATACCGCACGTGCAATCGACTTCATCCAACGCAATCGATCGACGCCGTTTTTTCTTTACTTGGCGCACGTGATGCCGCACAAACCGCTTGCGACGACCGAAGATTATTACAAAAAGAGCGGGGCTGGCCTGTATGGAGATGTGCTCATGGATCTCGATGCCGGAATCGGGGAATTGTTGGCGGAACTCAAATCGCTCGGCATCGATGAAAAGACCTTTGTTGTGTTCTCCAGCGACAATGGCGCGATGTTTGGTGGCAGCACGGGCGGACTGCGCGGTATGAAAGGCAGTACTTACGAGGGTGGTTACCGAGTTCCGTGCCTTGCGCGCTGGCCCGGTAAAATTCCGGCTGGACACGTTAGTTCTCAGCCAGCCGTGATGATGGATCTGTTTTCGACGGTTTTGAAAATCGCTGGCATTGCCGAACCGAGCGATCGAATCATTGACGGTCGTGACCTGCTTCCGATGCTGATCTCTGATGCCAAAAGCTCTCACGTCGCGACGCTAGGGCAAAGAGGTAAGCAACTCGCCGTTGTCCGTGATGAACGCTGGAAATTACATGTGCTTGCTCCAAGTCGCGGGCTCGCAACTTTAGGAAAACCAGGTGAGCGTTGGATTGACGAACGTGGCCCTGATGGTGTGACGATTCTCGCACCCTACGAACAGTACCAGCCCGACAGTCATCCTGGCATTGAAACGGGCGATGAATCTAAGCCGATGCAACTCTTTGATTTGCAGTCCGATCCAACCGAACAGCTTGACGTTGCGAACGCGAATCCGGAAGTCGTAACGCGATTAAAAAACTGGTACGACGAAATGATGCGCAGCGCTCCCAAGGATTGAATGTTTTATATGCCGATGCACTTGTTGACTGCGATGTAGAACGAGGCAGAGCCTCGGGACCAGTGCGTTCCCAGCCAGAGGCTGGGAACGAGAGCTCAACCGATCGACTTGGCGTCTGCGCAATTTTGCGAGTTTGTCGTCGTCTGTACTTGCCGATTGCGATAGCAGCTTAATACGACGCGCAACGAATCGTAATGGATCTTTCCTTCCGTGTGATCGAACAGTGGACGTAGCCGGTCCGTCACACCGGTCGCTTCAATCGCTTTTTCGATCTCAACGATCTCTTCTGCCGATACCCACGGCGATGCGTCAACAACCTGGGCATGCTGCAAGTAATCGTTCAGGTATCCCATCACCGTTGATCTAGCTCGTTGAGTACTCGAACAAACTTCTTCGATCGATGCTCCACGAGTCCAAAGCGGGAAACAGCCGATAGATGCGGCGATCGGTCCCGTTGGCTTATTCGTCGGCCGTGCCGAAGCACTTTTTCCGTTCGAAGCGGGGCTTTGCAGTTCAACGTCGGTCGTTAGATTCTTGTCGGTACAATACGCAGTTGTTGCATCCAAAAAAACTTGTCCAAGGTCTTCTAGTTTCTTCGCACCAACGCCTGAGATGGTTGAAAACGTTTGAAGCGAACTTGGGCGTCTTCTCGCTATCTCTCGCAAGGTTGCGTCTCCAAAAATGACGAATGCCGGAACCGATCGTTCACTGGCAACTCTGCTTCGAACGGCTTTTAGGCATTCGAATAGCCCTCGATCGACACCTTCCCAATCGTCCGAAGCAGCCTTCGATTTTCGAGGCGTCGTTGATGTCGCCGCTTCGTCTGGCCTTGTGAGTTTCGGTTGCGCGCTTCCTTTTAACAGCAATCGGCCGCTTGGAGTAAGCGACAAGGTTGCATAGTTATCCTGCGAGCGAACCATGTATCCTTGAGAGATCAGTTGGTCGATCCAAGCTTTAACCGTCCCGATCGCATATTCTTGGAGGAGGCCATAGGTGCTCAATGACGAGTGTTTGAGCTCCTCGATCCTCGATTCTTTGGAGCCAATTAAAACTTTCGCTGTATAGTCGACTCCGTAGCGTTGGTTCAACCGAACGACACACGATAAGACCATCTGCGAAATGCGAAGTGGGTCTTCGACCAATTCGATTTCCTCCAAGCAGACATCGCAGGCTCCGCAATGCTCCGACTGAAGGTCCTGGCCAAAGTATTGCACCAAGGAACGATGGCGACAGAGTGTCCCGGTGCAATAGTTGCGAATCGTGTCGAGCGACCGAAGCTGCCCTTGAAGCGCGTCGCCATTGGAGCTCGATTCAAGCATCCTGCTCCAAACAACCATATCGCCGGGACTGTAGATGAGCGTGCAATCCGCCTCCAAACCATCGCGACCCGCGCGACCGCTTTCTTGCTGATAATGCTCGAGCGACTTCGGAGCGCTGGCATGGAGAACAAAGCGAACATCCGGTTTATCGATCCCCATTCCGAAAGCGACCGTAGCGACAATCACATCGCATCGATCTTGTAAGAATGCCTCTTGATTGGCTCGGCGCTCTTGATCGCTGAGCCCCGCATGGTACGGGACAGCCCGTATGCCAAGCCCATTGAGTCCCATCGCGACTTTGTCGACCTCTTTTCGTGAAATGCAATAAACGACTCCCGATTCTCCTGATCGCGATTGGACAAAATCGCAGATCTGACCAAATCGATTCTTGGCTGGTACGACTCGATACGTCAAATTCGGCCGATCGAAAGAGCCGACCAACAACCGCGGATTTTCAAGGCGAAGTTGTTGGGCGATATCCTCACGGACTTTGACCGAGGCCGTTGCAGTATAGGCATGAATACCGACGTTTGGAAAGTGATCTTTCAGCGTTCCGAGCATTCGATATTCAGGTCGAAAATCGTGCCCCCATGCGCTGATGCAATGCGCCTCGTCGATCGCAATCATCGCGATCTTGAAACGTTTTAAATAGTTGAGCATCGCGTCGGTCGCTAATCGCTCGGGTGCAACATAGAGAAGTTTTAATTTTTCGTCCGTGATAGCGCGATCGATGTCGCGTTTTTCTGCTGCCGACATCGAGCTATTCAACTGAGCTGCTTCGACGCCGCATTCGCGAAGCGCATCGACTTGGTCTTTCATCAACGAGATCAGCGGCGATACGACGACCGTCAAACCTTCAAGGCAAAGTGCTGGTACCTGAAAGCAGAGTGATTTGCCGCCGCCGGTGGGAAGGATCACCATGCTATCTTGTGCGCTTAGGGCACATTCCATCGCCTCCTGCTGGAGTGGTCGAAACGACTCATAGCCCCAATAGCGAGCCATCGCCCGACTCAGTCGTCCTGCGATCGGCCCGCTGGTAAGTTCATTTACAGAATCCGCTTGCGTTTGAGATTCCGTCGATCCCTGCATGATTTCCCCCAGTCAAATCACTGATTTTCCAGAACTCCCACGATGCTTTTGAAACCTAGAGAACAAAGTGTACAGAAAGCCACCATTTGTACAAGACACCTCCGACAGTCTTTTATGCCGTTCATCTTTTGTAATTGCAATTCGGCCTGGTACGCATCGACGCATGATGAAAACCGCCGAATGTGAGTCGATGGCGATAGCCACGGGTTCTCAATACACGCGGATGTTGCGAAATCCTGTGTTTCGCCTAATCTAAAGTCTCACGAACAACTGAGAGATGACCATGAGCGATGCCGCACATAATCTTATTAATGCTTTTTCCGCTTTGCCCTTAAAAGAACGGCACGCGGTTCTGATCGAGCTTGCTCGCATTTCCGAAGAAGTAGCGGGCGATATTTCTGACGGCGAACTTGCTTTCGCCGGCGAACAGGTGTTCGCGATGTATGACGCCGAGGAAGCAGAGAATGGCGAATCCAGTGCGCGAATTTTGCAATAAGTACGTAAACTTACATGACTTGTTAATCGCGTCAGTTTTCCGCTCTCGCTCCTGGAGCGTCGGTAGACCATTTTCAACAAACTAAAAGTGCAGTTCAATCTTCGTTCCCTATTGCTTCTACCCGTCATCGTTGCAGCGTTTCTCGCTGGTCGAGACGCAAAAGATCGATTAGATCGTTCCGTTTTTTTGTTAGATCGCGACGTCGCGATCAAGCAGCAAGCCTTGTTCCGAGATGAATTTGAGGCACAGAAACGGATTCGGAACGACATGAAGCTTCAAGAGTTTGAACGTGCAAAGCAGAAGACTCGTGAAAAAGCAGTTGAAGACGCTTTGAGAATCCCGTTCGAAACTACAAATTTTCCCGATCGCAAGTTTTAGAAGGCTTTATGGTTTATCGTTCGCTAGTTGTCTTCACGATCTTGATTTTCGCGTTCAGCTTGGGATGGATGTCTCAGACCGTTACAAAATCGATGAACCGACGCGTAACGCTCCCTTCAACGGCAACGTACGTGTTTCCCAAAGGCCTTGAACAGGTCATTCTTCCGTCTACCCAGGAATGTCTTGCTTTCAACATTGGCGATCGAATTGATGTGTTGATTGACGATTGCGGAGCGACAAAACCGATTGTTTTAGACGCAGTCGTTTCAACGCGAACACCTGCTTTTTTCGTAATTGCTGTGCCAGACGGTGCGGATGCCGCCGTAAAGACTGCATACCTAATGAAAAGACGAATCTTCTTTCGCACCTCGATTTCCCCGTCGAATTTCGCATACGAATTTAAGCCTGGGAGCGAGCCACATGTTCCGAATGCACCAAGTTTTCCTTGAGTGTTCAAACATTCGAACCGGCGGCTAGCGCCGAGCCGCTCATACTGTCATCAGGCTGCACACGGTGGATGTTACGCGACTAGGACGCCGGACGCATACGTCGGAAATAAGCTCGGAACGGACGGCGAATGAAATCGGGCTCAACTACTGATCGCTATAAACTTAAGGCTCTTCCGCAGAATCTGTGGGGCAAAATTAACTATTTATCGTTACGAATAGAAAACCGAAGTTTCAACGGACACCCGTTTCGCATTGGATTTTTG
>Ga0163150_10002079_pt1 | contig 32003 bp, 20 predicted proteins | sample OliLakLV19P2IB_FD_148628 | JGI IMG/M metagenome (GOLD analysis project Ga0163150, IMG submission 148628) | Freshwater microbial mat bacterial communities from Lake Vanda, McMurdo Dry Valleys, Antarctica - Oligotrophic Lake LV.19.P2.IB | ecosystem: Environmental > Aquatic > Freshwater > Lake >...
TCGGTCGTTTTACCGGCTAACCAGTCGCGCCACTCGGTGTATCGATGCGTCGCTGAACGAATACTGTATCCCATCGATTCGGGAGCATTTTTGTAATAGGCCGGTCGCGGATGCTGTGTCAATGCGGCAGGCCGCACGGTCGCAGCAGAGTTTTCGAGAATCGGCATAAGACTTACACCATCAACGGCAGTCGGTTTAGGAAGTTGGCAAAGTTCCGCAAGTGTCGGGTAGAGATCCATGAGTTCAGCCAGTGAAGTTGTCGACTGTCCCGCTGTCGTCATTTTTGGCGCTGCGATAATGAGCGGAACTCGGGCATCGAGTTCGAAGTTGGATGTCTTTGCCCACAATGTCTGTTCGCCCAAGTGATATCCGTGATCAGACCAAAAAACAACAATCGTATTTTCGCTCAATTGTTGGATTTCCAGTTCATCGAGTACGCGACCGATCTGCGCGTCCATATAGCTGATATTGGCGAGGTATCCATGCCGGATTTCTCGGATGGCATCAGGCGTCAGTTCTCGCTGACCATCGCCACGTATCTCTCGACCATTGTGCCATGCAATCCTTGGCGCATCGCTCGGCCAATCGGGATTCTTAGGCATCGGAATCTCTTCGCGACGGTAGAGATCCCAATACTTTTTCGGTGCATTAAAAGGCGAATGCGGTTTCCAGAATCCGACCGCTAGGAAAAACGGCTGCTGCCTAGCTTTGCATTGTCGCAGCGCCTCGATGGCCAACTTGGCTACTCGACCATCGAAGTAGGCTTCGTCGGGTACGTCACGGCATTCACATTTTGAATCGAGCGCGGAACTTGTCGGCACATCACCATCGACGATCGCCAGATCGGAGCCGTGATTTGCAAAATGCATCACCGCCGGGACACTCCATGAATCGGGATCGCCTTGCACTTCGTGAATCCAATTGTGATAGATCTTTCCGATGTTCTGCGTGAAGTAGCCATTGCCTTTAAAATGCTCCGGTAGCGTTACGACATCGGCAGACTGCGTACGAAAATGCGTCGGCAGATCCCAGATCTGCAATCGATCGAGCCGTTGTCCGGTCATGATGGAGGCACGCGACGGATTGCAGACTGCTTGCTGGCAGTATGCATTATTAAAAATCAACCCGCAATTAGCTAACCGATCGAGGTTGGGGGTTTTCGCCAAAGGATGACCATAGCATCCCAAATCGTTTCGCAGATCGTCGGCTGCGATAAACAAAACATTTACTGGTCCAGCAGCGTTCGCATCGGCGAAAAGCGAAAAGGCTACAACGGCCAACACCAGAGTGAAGATGTTAGATAATCGTTTCATTCGCAAACATTCCCAATCAAAGGTATATTGAATTGCATCGGTTAGCACTGAAAAGGATAGCCCTGGTTACGCTACCTGTCGAGCTTGAGAATAAAACTAGTTTTGCATTTTCGGGGTGATTCGATACGATGGGATGCTCACTCTGCGTTTTAATAATGGAACTTCTCGGCGAACGCCACCATCTGGCATCGCGTTGGTGTGCGGGCTCTAGCCGCAACTATGCATATCGCCGGATCGAGGCGGAAGAGTCGCCTAAAGGCTATACACCCGCGCCATGATCGGCGACCAAGAACTTATTTCGCTGTTTTAGGTATAACGGAGAGGGCGGAGCCTAGGAACCAGATGTTGGCCTTCAACGAAGAGTCTCCTCTTAATTTTTATTTTTGTTATTTCATCCGAGAAATCGTTACCTATGTTGAATGCATTATTAGCTCGCCGTCAATTTCTTGCTTTGATTTCGGCTTCTTTAGGCAGCAGCGCACGTGGCGCAGGCTCGAAGCCTAAAACGATCATCCTTCAGTCGGCTTGGGATACGGTCAACATTGGCGACATTGGTCATACGCCTGGGACACTTCGCATCCTTGAAGAGCATTTGCCAAACGTTCAAGTGGTGCTGTGGGCGGCCAAACTAGACGAACGAGTAACGGCAATGCTCCGCAATCGGTTTCCGAACGTCACGATCCTCCAAGGGAGTCTGAGTGGGAAAAGCGAAGCGGACGAAAAACTCAAGGCCGCCATTGCAAGTTGCGATTTTTTCCTCCGGAATTCTGGAATGGGCCAGGATACAAGTTTCATGAGTTTTTGTAAGAAAGTCGGGAAGCCCTACGGACTTTATGGTCAATCGTATTTTCGAAATATGGTCGAGGGCGATGGCTCGGAAGAACGAAAGGAGTTGCTCAACAATGCCGCCTTCATTTACTGCCGCGAGAAAAAGACGCTAGATATTCTTCAAGCGGCCGGCGTGAGGCCGGCGGTGCTTGAATTCGGTCCTGACGGTTGCTTTGGAATCGACGTTCGAGATGAAGCAAAAGGTATCGCAACGATGAAGAAGTTGGGGCTGGAAGATCGCAAGTTCATCACGCTTCAATTGCGAACCAATACCGCCAAGCTACCCGGCGTCGACGATTCGCGAACTCCAAAATTAAATCCATTGCATCCGACGACCGAGCAGATTGCGGACGATGAGCGACGGGCGGCTATATATCGAGAATTGGTCGCGCGCTGGGTTCAGAAAACCGGTTACAAAGTCTTGATTGCTCCGGAAGTCAAAAAGGAAATGGAGCACAACAAGCGATTGATTCACGACCGACTACCCATCGAGATCCAGCGATCGGTTGTCAACCTCGATGAGTTTTGGAACGCGGATGAGGCCGCCTCGATTTTCGCTCGCGCCCATACGGTTGTTTGCCACGAGCCGCATTCGCCTATCATTGCTTTGGCCAACGGCTCTCCAATCATTCATACTTACTCGGAGTTTCATAGTCCGAAGTGTTGGATGTTTCGCGACATAGGGTTATCGGAATGGCTCCTCGAATTCGATTCAACGCCCGTTGAAAAGTTGACGGAAACACTTTTCTCGATCCATGCCGACTATTCGGGAGCTCTCGCTAAGGTTGATAAGGCGATGGGTTTTGTGAGGCAGCGGCAAGCGGAAACGATGAAGGTGCTCGAACGGGTTGTCGGAAGCTGATTGAATGCTACTCAGGGCGTGCCACCCAAATTTGCGGAAGTAATTTTTGGCCCTATCCTAACGCGGCTGAGCGAGAAGTTAAACAACAGCCACTTTGATGACAATCTTGTGGATGGGACCGGTTGCTGCGAGCGGGGAGTGGGCGTCTTCGGGAAAAAAGATCGTGAAGGATTTAGCTGGGACTTCAAACCAATTCAGCGGCCGATCGTTGAAGAAGCCGATGTCATTTTCGATATCATACGGTAGTCTTATGTCCCGACAGTCGCTCAACGGTCGCCACCCCATGACCTCGTTGCCACTTACGACGTACTGGATATCGATGTACTTGCGATGAAACTCAAGGAACGAGGATTCGCGTCCTCGACCTTGCTCCCGCGCGCAGATTGCGATAAGACGCTGGCCATCGATTTCATGCTTGCCGTCGGCCAACGCTTCCAGGTTCACACTTTCGAGGAAGTCGAAGCCTCTCTTTATACCGGGATGGCATGCCGCGTATTGAATCGATTTATCGAAAGTTGCGATGATCATCGGTTAGTGTTCGTTGATGCAAATTCTTACCGTCGACTGAACGCTGGGGGCAACTTTCGTATCCGGCGAGGCATCGCGAAGCTACGAATAGTTCGGAGTCGGTGGGCGATAGTGGGCTAAGTCGATCGATTTGAACCACTGAATCGTTTTCGTCAAGCCTTCACGCAACGGAATCTTGGGTTCCCAATCGAGATGCTTTTTCGCCAGCGCGATATCGGGACGACGGCGGGCTGGATCATCCTCGGGAAGTGGCTTGCTGACGAGTGAAACTTTGGCACCCGTCATTTCGATAACCAATTCCGCAAGTTCGCGAATCGTAAACTCGCCGGGATTTCCGATGTTGACGGGCCCGACAAACGAATCTTGCCCGTTCATCATCCGCACAAAACCTTCAACGAGATCATCGCGATAGCAGAACGATCGAGTCTGGTTGCCGTCGCCAAAGATCGTAATATCCTTGCCGGTGATGGCTTGGCGAATAAAATTCGAGACAACTCGGCCGTCATAGGGATGCATTCGAGGACCATACGTATTAAAAATGCGTACGATGCGAATATTGACTTTGTTCATCCGATGATAGTCCATGAACAGCGTTTCTGCAACGCGTTTTCCTTCGTCGTAGCAGGAACGAATACCGATCGTGTTGACATTGCCAAAATAAGATTCGGGTTGAGGATGGACGCTGGGATCTCCATAGATTTCGCTAGTACTCGCCAGAAGAATCTTCGCACCGCAGCGTTTTGCGACGCCTAACATATTGATCGAACCGAGCACCGATGTCTTGATGGTTTTGATCGGATTGAATTGATAGTGGCCAGGGGCAGCCGGACATGCGAGGTGATAAATTTGATCGACTTCGAGCAAGATCGGCTGAGTAATATCGTGTCGAATCAATTCAAAGTTCGACTTGTTCAGCAGGTGCTCGACGTTCGATTTCTGGCTCGTAAAAAAGTTGTCCAGGCAGATCACATCATGCCCTTCAGCCACGAGACGTTCGCAAAGATGAGAGCCGAGGAAACCTGCGCCTCCGGTGACCAGAATTCGTTCAACTGAACTCACGATAAGTCTTTCTCAATACAAATTGCTTGAATAGTAGTCCTGGCTTCCGCCGGAACATGGCGGCCTTGCGTACGTTAGCTCGGCCAATTTCCTGCCAGCCGTCACGACTATACACTTTATGGAACAATCGAACGGTTACAAGCCGAGATTGACTACAATTCTCTCTTGTTTCGCCGAGCGTACAACGATCCTATGCGCAAGAGTCGCTGGAAGCTAGCTTACTGCTTATAGCCTACCGCGTTCGAGTTTCGCTGACCTTCATGGCAAACCAAAAAGTTTGATTGTTGCGAACGACGTAGAATTTCGCGGATGGAACACTGGCAAATTCTTCGCTTTTCAAGACCCAGCTCAAAGCAGACATGCTGGGGGTTTGCCAGTTATGGATGCCGACGATCACATCGCCGGGCACAATTTTTTCACGAGCCGCGTCGGAACCAGGGCGGACTTCTAGAACTTTGAGCCCCCCGGAATACTTTTCACCTGCCGCTTGAAGTGCTTGCTTTGTGACCGGCGAAAGCCGAATGCCAAGCTTGTCCCAGGCTTCACGAACGAGTCGGTCTTGTGTCGTCGCGCCATTGGGTTTCACTTGCAAAGTACAATGATGCTTCTCGCCCGCTCGTTCGATTTCGATATCGAGTTGCTCACCTCGATCGCGTCCCAGAAGACATAGCTCGGAATCCAATCGATTCTGGATCTTGACACCGGCAATTGTCTTTACAATGTCGCCAGGATGTAATTCTTCGGAGTTGCCTGAGGACGCTGTCCTCACGACTTCAGAAACTCGAGCTTCGGTGCCTTGTTCGCAGTAGGCCGTCTGCAAAGTAAGTCCGTGAGTGACGCCATCGGAATTGCAGGCCGCAACTAAATCTGCCATCACTTCCATCGCTGCGTCGATGGGTATTGCGAATCCGATCCCCTGTGCGCCAACTCGGACGGCGACATTAATACCGATGACTTTTCCATCTATGTTTACTAGTGGTCCGCCGGAATTACCGGGATTGATGTCGGCATTGGTTTGGATCAAGTCTTTGTATTCTTGGGATCCATTTACTGGGATGTTGCGATGCAGGGCGCTGACAATGCCTTGAGTTGCCGTGTGCTGGTATCCAAAAGGATTTCCGATCGCGATCACCGTCTCGCCGCGCATAACGTCGTTGCTTGAACCCATCGGAATGACTGGAAGCAGGTGATCGACTTGGATACGAATGAGCGCCAAGTCGGTCTCGGGATCAAAGTTGAGCATCTTCGCTTCGGTAGTTGTTCCGTCAGCTAGCGTAACTTCGATCTTGGTGACGTCTTGAACTACGTGAAGATTCGTAATGATGTAACCGCGTGGGTCGATAACGACACCGGTCCCCATTCCGTTGACTTCTTGCTTGCCCGTTCCATTGGAGCCTGACACGGTTGTGCTGATTGTTTTGTTGCCTTGGATATTCACAACAGCCGGCTCGACGCTTCGAATCGCTCGAACAACCGGTGAAAGTCGATTGGATGCCGTTAACGTCGACTCGAGCTTGCTCGCTGGACTCGCAGTCATCAGCGCATCGGGTTCCGTCGCCAAGGCTGGCGAGCCGAGCATCAAGAGCGACGCCAAGAGCCAATGTTTTTTAAATGGCATTGGACGAGTCAGGTTGAAAATCGATCCAGGAACAATCGGGGCTTGGCTGCGCATGCTGGGTCATTCGGTTAGCGTCTGACGGCAAGCTTGCGAATCGACGGGAGACGCGCAAGCGAGGTTTCCTCACGTGCGGTTAGAATCGGTTATACCAAGCGGAACACATCAACTGCCGTTGCGATGCGGGCACAATTTACCTAGATTACCAAATGTCGCCTACGGATCGGGATACAAAGCTGGATGCGTTGGAATTGGATGGAACTTTGGATAAGGTGGTGCGTTCTTGGCATCGCGCTTGGCCACGACCCATTGCCCAAGTCGGGAGCTATACCAATATTCGGAAACTTTGTCGGAACATTGTGTGGCACCGCTGGAAATTCGCTCACCTTGCCAGCTAAGGTTCGATTTTATCAGTCCGAGTCGGTCGATTTCGCAGGCAGGTTCCGTCGAAACATCGATATCTTCACATCCGAGGTCATGGCGGTAATTCGAATCGTGTCGAATCAAAATTTGTCCGCAGCCGGAAACAAAGACGCTTAAAAATGCGATCGCCCATCTGAATTGCCTATTGTTATCACGCGCACAACGGCGAAGAACTCCGCTTAAGGCTCGCAATTCGGGAAGTCGAGTCAGCATTCGATGTTGCTTGTCATTGAATTGAACGATTCGATCGCTACTACACATTCCTTAAATCGGTTATTCTAATGAGTCAGCTTGAGGCGACTTTGAGGGCGGTCATAGAAAATTTCAAGCTAGTGTCCAGATTCCGCGTTTATTCGTCGATAGCCCGCGATTCGCAGCGAAACCGCGTAGATGACTTCAACTATTCAAAATAAGAACACGCCAATTCCTCGAATCGCTTTTCCGCCGTTAAAAATTGGTAGCGTCGAGATCGGTTTTCCGGTCGTACAGGCAGCATTGAGCGGCTATAGCGATTGGCCAATGCGATTGCTAGCTCGCGAATTCGGAGCTTCGTACTCACTGTGCGAAGTTTTGTTGGACCAGTTTTTGATCGAAATAAAGCAGCGAGAGCGGACCCGACACTTTCTTTACAACACCCCCCAAGAGCAACCCGTTGCGGGGCAGTTGATGGGTGCCGAGCCCGAGCAATTCGCCGCCGGTGCCCTGCGGTTGGTGCAAGCAGGCTTTGCCGTTATCGATATCAACTTCGGCTGCCCGGTCAAGAAAGTACTTGGGCGATGTCGAGGTGGTTTTCATCTCAGTCAACCTGACGTTGCCCTTGATATCGTTCGCCGAACGCGAGATATTGTCCCACCCGAGATTCCTGTTACGCTTAAAATGCGACGTGGCATCGACGATACCTCCGAAAGCCGAGACCATTTCTATAAAATTCTTGATGGAGCATTTGCGTTAGGGGCCGCCGCGATTACTGTCCACGGACGAACGGTACAACAGCGATATGTGGGGCCAAGCCGATGGTCGTTTCTGACTGAAGTAAAGAAACATGTTGGCAAAAAAACAATATTAGGAAGTGGCGACCTGTTTACGGCCGAAGATTGCTACCGAATGATGGAAGCGACCGGAATCGATGGCGTAACAGTAGCCCGAGGCGCGATCGGAAATCCTTGGATCTTTCAACAAGCTCGAGCTATTTTTTCCGGTCAAGCTTTGCCACCTCCTCCGACGCTTTTCCAACAAAGAGCAACGATTGAACGCCACTACGATCTTGCAGAAGAGCTCTACGGTGAAGCTCGCGTCGGTGTCACGATGCGAAAATTCGGCATTAAGTATTCGACATTGCACCCCGAACATCTCAACGTACGCGAGAGTTTCGTCCGAAGCGCCAATCGTGCCCAATGGATGGCGGTTTTAGATCAATGGTATCGCGAAGATCTACCTGGCCAATATCCAGACCCCAAGCTCCACGCCCAGACGCAAGAATGCGCTTGAACCCACCAGGCTAATCAGGTCCCATGGAACACATTGATCACAATATCGAGCGCCAACGTTGTCGGCGTCGTACGTTCGCGATTATTTCGCATCCCGATGCAGGTAAGACAACGCTTACGGAAAAGCTGTTGCTTTTCGGTGGCTCGATCGAAATTGCCGGTGCCGTTCGCGGACGAAAAACGCAGCGTGCTGCGACGTCAGATTGGATGGAGCTTGAAAAACAACGCGGTATCTCCGTCAGCTCGACGGTGCTGACGTTCGAGTACGACGGATGCCAAATCAATTTGCTCGATACGCCTGGTCACCATGATTTCAGCGAAGATACCTATCGGACGCTGATGGCGGCTGATGCAGCCGTCATGGTCATCGATTTGGCCAAGGGCGTTGAAGCGCAAACAGAAAAACTCTTTCGCGTTTGTGCGCTCCGCAAAATTCCAATCCTTACCTTTGTCAACAAAGTCGATCGGCCGGGGATGTCACCGCTCGATGTCATCGACGAGATCGAGCGCAAATTTGAAATCGAAGCCGTTCCGCAAACTTGGCCAATCGGTACCGGACGTGATTTTTGTGGCTTCGTGGATCTTGCGGACGAGCAAGTCCATTTGTTCAATGAACGCGACGGGCAACGACGGATTCAAAGTTCGGAATTATCGTGGTCCGAATTCGAGACTCAACAAGCGGCTGGCACACTTTTCCCGCGAGACTCAAAAGGGAATGGAACGCCTAGTCTTCCCGATGAACTGGTTGCGTCGGTTAAAGATGAAATCGATCTTGTTCAGACAGTCGGAGCGACCTTGGACAACGAGTTGTTTCTCAGTGGCCAGCAGACGCCAGTCTACTTTGGTAGCGCGCTGACGAATTTCGGCGTCGAGCATTTTCTGCGTGGGTTCTTACGGCTTTGTCCTCCGCCGAGCGATCGATTGAGCCATCTTGGAATGGTTCCTGCCAGTCGGTCTGACTTTGCCGGTTTCATTTTTAAGATCCAAGCGAACTTGGATCCACGACACCGCGACCGAGTTGCGTTCGTTCGAGTTTGTGCCGGGAAGTTCGAGCGTGATATGGAAGTAACGGTTGCGCGAAGCGGAAAGAAAATTCGCGTGCCTCGAGCATTAAAGATCTTCGGTCAGGATCGTCAAACCATGGACGAAGCTTTTCCAGGCGATATCATCGGTGTGATTTGCCCGGGCGAATTTCAGTTGGGCGACACGCTGTGTCAAGGTACTCCAGTGCACTATGAAGCGTTGCCGCAGTTTTCGCCCGAATTCTTTGCCGTACTCGATTGTCCTGATACTTCTCGGCGTAAACAATTCGATCGAGGTCTCGCTCAATTGGTTGAAGAAGGTGCCATCCAAGTCTTTTACGATGCTCGGGCGACGCGGCGTGAGATGATTCTGGCCGCGGTCGGTGAGTTGCAGTTTGACGTGGTGCGATTCCGCTTGGAAAATGAATATAACACGCCGACGACCATCAGCATGCGAGGTTTTAAACTTGCCCGTTGGATCACCGGCGCACCCGAGTTGGTGGCCGACTTAAAGCTGCCGTATGCCGCGAAACTTGTTCACGACCAGTACGGCCATTTGGCGGTTCTTTTGCAAACCGATTGGGACGCCGTCTACACGACACGGGAAAATCCCAAGGTGCGATTCGACGCCATCCGGCTTTCCAGCTTCGAGCTGAATGCTGAAAAAGTCAACGTTTGAGACGGCTATTTACGAATGCCGGTAATGCCATGAACTTACGTTCCCAGGCTGGAACATGGGAACGAGCATTTACTACGGTATTTTCCAAGGTAAAATAGCGCGCTGGTGGATTGTTCCTTGGCTTTAGCGTAAACTATAGTCATTGGCAATTTTTGGGTTGAAGGTTGCGACATGCAAAGCGTCCCACTACCGCCGACACAGACTTGTTTCTCTATTCTCGCCATTCGAATTCGATATAGGTGCCTCATGTTTCAGAGGTTGCGAATGAAATTCCGTTCCGATTCGCTTCGTTCAAGATTGCTCGCTGGGATTGTTGTCGCCTGCGGTGCGAGCTCGGTACCTGATATTCTTAAGCCCGCTTATGCTCAGGTAGCGGCTGCCGGGAAGGCAAAGCCAGCGGCGTATATCGAAATCAAAATGGGGGACGCGTTCACCGACGCCAGTGCCCGTCGAGAGAAACAGCAAACCAAGAGTAGCATGCTCAAAGGAACGATCTCCTATAACAAGAAGGAAGTCGAGGACTACTACAAGGGCGTCATCATCCCGCAGTTAACTTCGCTTAAGCATCCAGAAGATGCGAACGATGCGAGAAAGGAGATGGTTGAAGATTGCGACCGGGCCGAGAAGGCAAGTGACAGTGTCCTGAATGAATTCAACAACATGATATTCGGCTACATGTCCACGTTGGCAGAGGGCAATTTTCAGCCGTCCGCCACAATCAACGCAACGCTTGTAATAGGAAATCTTAATTCGAGCCGTGCCAAGGGAAGTGCTCCTCCAGTCCCATTTCGCAACGCTCAACCGCAGTTATTGAAGCTGTTTGCGGCTGGAAAAAACGACGGTATCCGTGCCGCAGCTCTACAGGGGCTCGATCGACATATCGAGCTAACCGGTGGTGCACAGGAGATTGCCGACCTGTTCTTAGCATTTTTGCGTTCGTCAAAGCCTGCCCAACGAAACTTGCGATCCGATGCGTGGATGCGTGGTCGAGTCGTTGAAATGCTCTTGAAGATCAAGTTGAAAAAAGAGTCACAGACCGAGCTTATCCAGTACGCCACGAAATCGCTAGCCAATCCAATTACGAACCCCTTGTTGCTCGAAAAGGCTTTGATGGTGGTTGGAAGCTTTCCTGCAACAGAACTTCCGCCCGATCCGTCTGGCCCGATGATCGGCAATTCGTTGCAGTACCTTTTGGTAAAAGCCAAGGACTGGCGAAATGAAGTCAATGAAGCACACGCATTCAAGGAGGGCGGAGGAGATGCGAGTGAAGACATGGCCGATCCTGTTGAGAGTGCTGAAGTCGAAGTGGGGAGCGAAGAAGAAGGAATGGCAGTTCGCAAGAAAAAGGAAAAACCAAAAGCTGCAGTTTCCTCGTATGGAAAACAATCAAACGACGTAAAGACAAAGCGGCGTTGGATGCACGAGCTACTTGAACCCATCCGACTCGGACTTGCCGGTTCGAAATTCGGTCCTCTACCTCCCGAATTTAAAAGCGGCTTAGCGGCAACGCTAGCCGAGAGCTACGCGAGTCAAGAAATGCACAAGTTCCTTAAAGCGATGAACGAACTTCAAGAAGCCTTGAATAGCTCCACAATTGCCGATCGCAGCGGTCTAGCCGCCGAAACGATTCCTAAAGTCGATGCGATGATATCGTCGGCGGAAATGCTTCAGAGAATTATCGCGATCCAGCCGGTGGAACCCAACGTTCCTGAACCAGTCGCCCCCACAACGCCAGCCCCAGCACCCGATTCGGTTACCGTCAATCCAACACCGCGATAATCGCTCGGTTAGGCTTTTGCAGTAGCTTGCTTTCGTGGCGTTTAACGCATTGCTTTTTACGTGTTATGCAGTGTGCAACACCGCCCGCTTGCTGGCGATGGCGGCCAACAATTGTTTTTGAGGCGTAGCAAACTTCGCAAGTCCTTCTTCCATCAAACCTTGTTCGAGCTGCTCAACGTTGACGGTGGCATCGAGTTCTTTAAGGATGGCGGCATCGGGAAGTTGGTCGACTTGATAACTAAATTGTTCCGAACTCGCCGCCACAACTTTGTTGGTATCAGGTGGATTGGTCTGAATATCGCTGCCGGCTAGTGCTGCCACGTATTTCCAAGGAGCATCTTTTGCACTCTTTGTGCCCGTACTGGCAAAAATGATTTCTTGCGAAAGCTTGGTTGAGTGCTTTTTCCAAAACGTCTGATTGGCCTGCCAAATGCGCTTTGCATTCACTATGCCATAAAGACCTTGAGCGCTTTCGGAAAGACTGGAATAGTTCTTAGCCGTAAACTGGTCGATTCGAGAAACAAAGATGCTGTAGACGCTTTTGAATTCATCTAGACTCTTGCGGCGCTGCGCACCAGCCCAAACGCGGTCGCGTGCGGCAACATACTGACGATCGGAAAAGATCAACGTAACATTCAGGGTAACACCATCGGCCGCAAGTGTTTCAACGGCTTCGATTCCAGCCGGTGTTGCTGGCACCTTGATCATCCGGTTGTCGTGTCCAGCCGACCATTTCCTGCCGAGCTCGATGTAGCGTTCGACACGATCGCGGTGCGGCATATCGAGCTCGATGTCTTCGATGAGCGGATCAAGTTCAAAACTTACCCAACCGGCATCGCCGAGAGTACGATTCCAAACGCCATGGAAAGCCTTCTGAGCATCGCGAACCAATTGATCGGTAACTTCCCAAGCAATCGTTTCATCGTCCTTCCCCTGATCGATGAGTTTCCGAATTTGGCTATCAAAGCGACCGGTGTCGATCAGTCCCGCGACGATAATTGGGTTGCTCGTTGCGCCGACGGCCCCCCAAGCCACATTCTGTTTGACCAATTCAGGATCGATGGAATCCAAGTAGAGTTTCGTGCCGCTGTCGATTAAGGATTGAATCGCTTGACTCATAATATCGCTTCCTTTGTTAGCCGAATTTTAAAAGCAGTTGGAACACTGAAGTCCCGGAAACGAATGATCATAGCGAATATGAAACTTCGATCCTATCGGAGTAGTTAGGAAAATGCGCCGTAAATCGACACTTCTCGACAATGACGCCTGAATTTTCTCGAAAATGAGTTCCGTTCACCCGCGTGGATACTGCCGACAATACTCGTAGACCGCCATCGTCGCTGCGGTCGCCACGTTGTAGCTAAAGGGTCGTCCGTAGACAGGGATTTCCACGACTTCGTCGAGCAATTCAAGTTCAGCAGGACTCAAACCTTCTCGCTCGCTGCCGACGATCAAGGCTACGTTTCGTGGGAATGCAAAGTCAAACAACGATTGCGAACCCGTCGTTTGCTCTAATCCGACACGAACGATGCCGTCGCTTCCCAACTGTTCGAGGACGGGTGCGAGTGAGTTGCGTTTGACAATTTCAACGACGTCAACGGCCTCCCGAGCAATCTCGCGATCGACCTTGCCCACCCCGCACTGAATGATACGAGCAATTCCAGCGCAGCCGCAAAGCCGAACGATACGGCTCAAGTTTATATTGCTTCGCATCGGAGCTAAGACGACCGTCAGTCCGCGAGGCTGCTCAAGTTCCGTAGGTGGCTTATGTCGAAGATGTTCGAAGCGAGGCATCGAGATTACTTGAAAGTTCTTAGATCACGTTTTAGCCGCTGACGATTGACCCAATCGATCGCCGGTCGGTGCAGTTTGAGAAGCTTAACAAGTTGTGAAGAAGTCACCAGCAGGCGATCGGCGGCATGATCCATCTGGAAATCGAAAGCGGCAATGCAATCCAACGCTTCGGCGAGCAACGCCGGGAAATCTTCGTGTTCTTCGGCGATTGCCAAGCGTTGTTTATGGACACGACTGGACCAGCATTGGCTTGCCTTCTGGCCATCGACGATCGGATGTCGAAGTTCGACCGCAAGGAGCAATCGAAGGCGAGTAAATGCGACACGTCGATTTGCAGCCTGGCTTCGCTTCTCGTTCGCCTCGCAACGCAAGCCCGTTGGCCTATGGAGCACGACAACGGCTGTTTCCGTTTTGTTGCGATGCTGGCCGCCTGGACCGCTTCGGCGAAGAAAAGTTAACTCGCAAGCCGCAAGCAACGTTTCATCGGAATCTGAAGCGGGGTGCGTCATGCTTGGTGTAGATTTGGACGACTCGCTAATAAGCTTCTTTCTTGCAAACAACCCAAAATGTTTTCATGAGGATTTTCAAGTCGAGCCACAATGACCACTCGCGAATATAACGATGATCAAGATCGATTCGCATCTGCATTTTTTCGACGGTATCCGTTTCGCCACGACTCCCTTCAACTTGGGCAAGCCCTGTTATACCAGGTTTCACTTTGTGACGAAGCATATATCCGCGAATCAATTTTCGAAAATGCTCATTGTGAGCGTTGGCGTGTGGACGCGGACCGACCAACGACATATTTCCAGCGATGACGTTAAACAACTGCGGGAGTTCATCGAGCGACGTACGTCGAAGAATGCGTCCGATCGGTGTAACTCGTGGATCATCTTTCGTGGCTTGTTTGACAATCGGACCATTGTCACACACCAACATCGAACGAAATTTCCAGACCAAAATTTCTCGTCCATCCAGACCATATCGCTTTTGTCGGAAGAAGATAGGACCTGGGCTGCTTAGTCGCACGAGTAGTCCACAAACCAGGAGGATTGGTAAAACAAAGATCAAACCAAGCGAAGCGATGAGCATGTCCAAACCGCGTTTGACAACGCCGTCGACACCGTACAACGGCGATTCGAAGACGCTGACAACCGGCAGTCCGCCAACGACGCTCCAGCGTGAATGCAACAGTTCGAATACAAAAAAGTCAGGCACGATATACACCGAAGCGGTCGTGTCGCTAAGTTCGTTCATAATCGACTGAATACGCTTTTCAGCTCGCATCGGCAAGGTGACCAAAACCGTGTCGATTTCTCCAGCCTTGACCATGGTGAGCATTTCGTCGATCGTGCCACGTAAACCAGGCTTGCCATCAGGTACTTTGGTAACTCGATGCGGTTCACGATCATCAAAGAAGCCAAGAATCTTCAAGCCGCATTCTGGATGCAACATCGAATTTTCCGCAACCTTTAATCCAAGCTCATTCAGGCCAGCAATCGCCGCTCGTTTAACGCCGATACCATTTCTGTGACATGTTTCGAGTATCGTTCGAAAAAACATTCTCGCCAACATCAATCCGAGGCCAGCCAACAGGAACCAAGCAATAACGCTGCTGCGAGAAAACGAATCGGCAATTCGTGTAAGAAAACCAATACCAAGGAGCGTCGTCATCGATAGCACCCAAGCCGTCGTGGTCGATACCAATTCGACGTCCGGCGATCGGCTTCGACTCATTCGGTACAATCCGAGTAATTCTCCATAGCTAAAAAATACGATTCCTGCCGCTAAACCGACCAGCCAAGTGCGATCATGCATAGGCTGCGATAAGAGATTTTGAGCGATCCAAAGTGTACTAGCAACGACGATTCCATCGAGGAACCGCTGAACGTGTGGTAGCCAAGCTCGAGTTGTTTTGATTGCGATGGCCGTCATAATAAGTGTCGAAGATGCCTTCTAGGTCGAACAGTCCGAATAATCGCTACAACCGTTAAAAGATCGTAACAAACTTCGGGTATAAGAGCACGCAACCGTAGGTTACAAAGCACGACACGGCGATTTTCTAAGTGGCTTTTTGTTCTTGGTCGCCGATCATGGCGCTGGTGTATAGCCTTTAGGCGACTCTTCCGCCTCGATCCGGCGATATACATAGTTGCGGCTAAAGCCTGAACACCAACGCTACGCAATAAATTGCTTGCCGCAACACTTGGGCTACCGATCTCGATGTGTATAACGAAGAGGGCTCTCGCCTGGGAACGCAACCTGCTCAATCGAGTTCTGGGGGGACGTTACCGTACGTCCACTGTTGGCCGGCGTACTCGAGAGCAGGTGGTGGGACAGGACTGATGCCTGGCCGCAACTGACGGCTGAGTTCAATACAGGTGTCGGCGATTTGCTGGCCTGCTTCTGGAATAAGATTGCTGTAGCTGGTTAATCGAGTTTCGTATCCGCCGCCGTGTGGACCGAGAGCTTCGGCCGTAGGAACGTATCCGATACAATCGTTGGCAAGCGAGACTGGAAAAGTGTATTGGAATGCACTTCGAGCTTTCATATCCAATCCGAACTGACAGAAATACTCGGCTGGATTTGCAAGAAAAACAGCCGGGCCAATCTGGATGGCTTGCACTTCGACATCCGCGATCGGTTCTCGCTTAATACGCGCATCGAGCAAGACAAGTTCTTTTGCAAAGGTCCATTGCGTCGCTTCCACGCTCGATGCATCGGCTCGAACAATCTCAAGACATTCTTCAACACGCTCCGCTCTCGGGACTCGACGCGCGATTTTGAGTATCTTTTGCTTCGATGCAACCGGTGTTAATTCGCCCGGCTCCATTCGCACGAGTATCTTGATTGCCTCTGCTCCGATCGTTCCGCCGACCAATCGCGATGATTGCTCACCCGCAGGCAGCTTGTAAGGACTCAAATTGTCTTGCTGTGTTACGTCGCCCGAAGCGCCATTAAGAAACACAACCACGACATGTTCGCCAAACATCCCTCGGATCGCCTGCTCGATGTAGTAAACATAGTCAGCAGAAATACCGCCAGGAGAGGTCGTGCAATGGCATGCAAAGTTAACGACGCATCCGGTGAGTTTGCCACTGGTATCCCAAGCTCCGATAACTCCGACTTCGGGATCGATAGGTCCGGCTGGCGAAACCATTTCCGGATTGCCTTGCCGAGGATGTGTTTGCGTTAATCCGCTTCGCATAAGAAAACGCCGATTGAATACAATCCCTTCGGCCAAACCTCGTCCAATGCCGCACTGCGTGACTTGGCGATTCTGATCTGCTTCGCATACAGCGTCTACAATCGCTTCTTCAACTTGTGTAAGAAAGACCGCATCTGCCATGCTCGATTTCTGGTATGCCAATTCTTGGACGAGGGAAGACGCATGATCGTATTCACCGGGTAAGATCATGCCGACCGGACCCGCTGAATGGCTATGCGACGCGCCAAGCATTACCGATTCACCAGGAATGCCGCAGCGTTCGGCGATTTTCCGACGTGCCGCTTGAACGACTGGCGATCGAATGAACAACGTATCCAAACCTACCAGGGCAACACGCGACGTACCGTCGCCAAAGACCGCCGCTCGAACCTTACACGCATCGTGGAGCTTTTGATGAAAGACTTTACCGTAACCGCCGGGACGCTCCATTCCGATTTTCGGCGTAATATCGCGTTCAGCGAATCCAACTTCCATGCCGTTTGATTCGATGCTGAATAACACGAAGGCTAATCCAACAGCTAGTAGCAAACGCAACTGCCGAGATACATCATTCATCATACCGATCCCTAATTTACAAACGCGGATTTCAAATCTTGAAATAGTGCGTGGAATAGCACTCTCAAAGAATAGACACCGAAACAAACAAATGGCAAATTGATTAAAGTCGCAATCCAAAGCCTCCGCCGATAGTCGGAACGAAGTGGCATATCGAGGAAAAAAGCTATTTCTTAGTATTAGAAACCAAAGCGTTTGCACCGGCCATCGCAACCTGCGCGTCCTGTGTCGATTGGACGCCAGAGACACCGATCGCTCCGACGATCTTTCCGTCAACGACGATAGGAACTCCGCCTTCTATCGGTAGTCCAGGAAGACTTAGCACTTTCAAGTTTGCACCACCTAACGTCAAGCGATCTTCAAATTCCTTGGTTGCTCGTCGGTATAACGCAGACGTTCGAGCCTTCTGGATCGAAACCTCGACACTGCCAAGTTGGGTGTTGTCGAGCTTCACAAAGGCGACCATAAACCCAGCCGTATCAACAATCGCAATCGCGACCGGCCAACCTTCTCGAGTTGCTTCTTTTTCGGCCGCGTCCAGCGCACGACGGGCTTCCATCAAATTGATCGATGGTCCGTATTGCATCGCTGGTGGCGTGGGAGTCGTCGCTGACGATTGGCTAAAAACTAGGGCTGGACAGATTAGTAAAAAGAAAAGCGTTGAAAAACCTCGCATGATAACTCCAGGTGAAAAGGCAATGATTCGCTAATGAAAAGATGCGAACTGAAAATGTTCACTACAATTTCGCATCGTGCCGCTCGCACGGGCAGCTCAGTTAGTATAACGACAGTATAGCGAAATGTGCTCAACAGCCATTTCCGTGAACTTCAAACAGCCGCTTTTTTCATGATCGTACTCGTAATATGTTTCGAAATAAATCTGCGCAGATAATCTTTCGCTACGCTAGCTTTCTCGAAAAACGCCCTCGTTCCACTTCAGTCGCAACTTTCGCCTTGCCAAATCCGCGTCTTGGGATGAAAAAGCGCCTCGATAGATCGTCCGTCGCCTCGTGCCGAATCATCCTTGCCGTATTAACTGCCGTATTGACTTGCGGTGCGCAATACACATTGTGGGGCGACGAGCAAAAGTCCAGTTTAAAAGTTGCGGACAAAGGTGATACGCTTCTAAACACCCGAAGTCTAGCGAATGCTGGCGACCTGTCAGAGCAGATGGTTGCTGGCATTCATCGATTTCTCGATCGTGAAATAGCCGCTTCGATTGCATTGCGAGAAACGCTTTGGAGTCGCGATTTCTCCGATCCTGCTGCTTATGAGCGCTCGATCGAACCGAACCGCCAGCGGTTCAAAGAAATACTCGGTGTCGTTGATTCGCGAATTGCAGGCGGATTCGAGAACACGAGCTTACAAAACTCTCATCACGATGCAATGGGTAAGGGAAGCTACACGATTCAAAATGTCCGTTGGCCAGTTTTCGACGGCGTCTACGGCGAAGGACTGCTACTGGAACCTCGCGACAAAATCATAGCCAATGTCGTAGCACTACCCGATGCGACATTGACGCCAGAAGATATCAGCGGACTCGGAATGGGATTGGATTCGAAGTATCATCTTGCGCGACGGTTGGCGGAAAATGGTTGTCGCGTAGTCGTACCAGTTTTACTAAGCCGTGATTCGTCATTCTCTGGAAGCACCGAGCAAAATCGTTGGACGAATTTATCGCATCGAGAATGGATATGGCGGATGGCCTTCGAAGTAGGACGAACACCGGTCGGCTTCGAGATCCAAAAAGTTTTAGCGGCCGTCGATTGTTTTAAAACCTTAGCCCAAAAGCCTGGAGCTGAAGTGAATCAGAGATTGCCGATTGGCGTTGCAGGATACGGCGACGGCGGTCGCATCGCACTGTATGCGGCTGCACTTGATTCTCGAATTCAAGCAGTGATGTCTAGTGGATACTTCGACGCTCGGCAACGGACATGGACGGAGCCGGTTGATCGCACCATCTGGAGCTTGCTCAAAGAATTTGGCGATGCGGAAGTCGCAACGCTGATTGCTCCTCGAACGCTGATCGTTGAATTCAATCCTGGGCCGATTGTTGACGCAGTTCAACTGCCGAAGCCGAATCAACGCTCGATTGCGGCCCCCGGAAAGCTCGTCGGCATCGATTTTCATTCCGCGAAAACGGAAGTAGATCGAGCGAGGGCCCTTCTAAAAGACTATCAATCGTGCTTGCACTTGGTTCATGGCGATTCGGAGGGCGCGTTATTACCGGGTTCTGATCCATCGCTTCACATCTTCCTCAATGCTCTAGGCTACGCGAATAACGAACTTAAAGAAAGTAAACCGACTCCGAATCTTAGCACCGCCTTCGATATAACCCAACGGCAACGACGGACCGTCAAGGAACTTGAAACGTTCACGCAGGGACTGGTCGCTCAAAGCGAACGAATTCGCGCAGACCAATTCTGGAGCAAGATCAACGACACCAACGCCGAGGAGTGGAAGAAATCGCAACGGAAGTTTCGGAAAGAGTTTGACGAGCAAGTGATTGGAAAATGGGAAGAGCCTAGACTACCGCTGAATCCGCAGAGTCATCCGGCTGTCGACTCGCTTGGCAAATCGATAACCTCATCGGAATCGAAATTTAAGGCTTGGGATGTGACGCTCGATGTTTTTCCCGATGTTTTTGCTTGGGGAATTCTATTGATCCCCAATGATCTCAAAGCGAACGAACGTCGCCCCGTTGTTGTTTGTCAGCATGGACTTGAAGGATTGCCCGAGCATTGTATTACGACCGATAGTTCGACGCGAGCTTGGAAAACCTACAAAGGATACGCCGGGCAACTTGTTGAACTCGGGTTTGTCGTTTTTGTACCGCACAACCCGTATCGTGGTGGCGATGAATTTCGCTTGATCCAGCGCAAGTCCTGGCTTCTCGGTCGCCATCTGTTTTCAGTCATCAACGCTCAGCATGAATGCATTTTGGACTGGTTATCAACTCTTGAGTTTGTCGATGCCAATCGCATCGCCTTTTATGGACTGAGTTACGGCGGAAAGTCGGCGATGCGAATACCCGCCATTCATGATCGCTATTGTTTAAGCATTTGTTCAGGCGATTTTAACGAGTGGGTGCGGAAGAACGCTGCGATTGACTACCCTTCAAGCTATCTTTATACGCCCGAATACGAAATCTTCGAATGGAATCTTGGTCACACCTACAACTATGCTGAGATGGCGGCGCTCATTGCGCCGCGTCCTTTCATGGTCGAGCACGGATTTCAAGATCGCGTTGCGACACCCGAATGGGCGTCTTACGAATACGCCAAGGTTCGACGATTCTATTCGCAGTTGGGGATTGCCGATCGAACGCAATATGAATTCTTCGATGGTCCGCATACGATCCACGGACAAGGAACGTTTCGATTCTTGCAGGAGCATCTCCGCTAGTTGGTCGTTCTGCGCACTACGGATTAGCGGCTACTTCCGCTCTAGCTTTATCGAGGACTTCCTTAAGAGTGACTTCAGCCCCTCCCCGCCGTTTGCTTTCGTCCGCCGCTTCCATAAAAGCATAGAGCTCCAGCGTCTCCGCTGCGCTGACAGGGACTTTGCCCGTGCGAAACATGTTCACAATCTCGAAGAGCAGAACGTCGTAGCCATCGTGGCTGCCGATGGCGGCCTCGCCTTTTTCACCCACCGCCGTACCTCCGTATCCTTTTCGATCGGATGTGTTCGCTTCGCGAAAGACTCCGGTTCGGTTCTTGGCCCACGTACCGACAACTTCGATCTTACCGTCTGCAGTCGTGCCTCGTTTAACGGAAAGGCAGCCCGTTCCCATGACGGCAAAGAGCGATTCACAACCATGAACACCGTACCAATATAAGTCGACATGCGTAGGCTCGATCGAAGCTGGGCTAAACGTTTCCGCCTTATGAACCGAGCCGATCGAACCGCTGCGCACCGCTTGTGTTGCTTTACCAAATCGCAAGGAAGACGAACAGAAGCACGGAACTTTCGCTTGTTTAATTGCATCGAGAATGCGCACGGTATCGGCAAGGCTACCTGCGATCGGTTTGTCGATGAAGACCGGTTTGCCAGCCGCCAAGACAGGCTTCAGTTGCTCTAGATGAACACGACCGTCATTGGATTCGAGAAATACAACATCGACTTGCGATAGCAGGGCATCGATGGAGTCAACAATCTCGATGTCGAGGGCTTTGATTTTCTCGATGTACTCCGGGACCCGTTGCGTGCTACTGACGATGTCGCGGCTCCCATGTGGATAAGCGGCTACGAAGACTACGCCAGACAGCTTCTCTTTGTCCTCAGGCTTTTTCGGGCCTTTGTTCAGTGCGTTGGCAAAGGCTATGGCATGCGAGGTATCGAGTCCTATGATGCCGGCTCGGAGCACTTTGGACTCCTGGGCAGCAAGTGGTTGTGTCGTCAAAAGAATGAAATTGACAGCGATCGAAAAATACCAATGCGTTTTCATGTCGAACCGTTTTATTGAAGGGGGAAGGGTGGGAAACGATTTCCGGCGAAGTTAGCCATACTATCTTGCACGATTGAACCCGGGTCTGCAACATGGCTATGTTTCACGAAGTATCCATCGAGTTTTTCGAACGTGGCGCAATTGGCTCTCACAACGTATACTATTGTCTCGCTCCGCATCTTCCTTCTGTCACTTTCGTCCTTTTCGTCCCTTCCGTCCTTTCCCACCCCGCACCAAGAAAGACAAACCATGATTTTTCCAACGCAATCCCAACGATCGCTGAATCGACGCGAGTTGGGTGGTTTACTTGCTGCAAGCGTTAGTCTCAGCGGCTTGCCTTCACTAACATTTGCCGAAACCGCCGTCGAACCGATTATCGATATCCATCAGCACACCAACTATCGCGAGCGGACCAATGCGACGCTCATCGCCCATCAAAAAGCCATGGGAGTGACCCATACAATACTACTGCCAGCGGGAAGCTCTGTTCAACGACCGTCGACCAATAATGGAAAATACAACGGCCTTGGTGGAGTTGGAGCAGGCGGAAATGAATCGGTTATGGAGCTAGCAAAGCAACTCGACAAAGCGTTTTCGTTTGGGGCTAACGAAGTCACCGATTTACCGGAAGCTCGTCAAGAAATCGAAAAGTATCTTAAACTTGGTGGCGTCCTTATTGGCGAACAAAAATTCTCGGTTCAATGCGACTCGCGAGAGAGTCAAATTCTTTATGGGCTGGCTGCCGAATACCAAGTCCCTATCCTCCTCCATTTCCAGCACAATACGTATAATCTCGGCTTCGAGCATTTCCATACGATGCTTGCGAAGTTTCCAAAGACAAATTTTATCGGCCATGCACAGACGTGGTGGGCAAACATCGATAAGAACCATACTGATCAAACAGTACTTTATCCCAAAGGCAGAGTAACCGCTGGCGGTCTCACCGATCGATACCTTGCTGACTACGCGAACATGTTTGCCGATATGTCGGCTGGTTCGGGACTCAACGCGCTGACCCGCGATGAAGAGCATGCCCGCGGCTTTCTGGATCGGCATCAAGACAAAATATTGTATGGGAGTGACTGCAATGACCACGTCGGCGTGGGATCACCCTGCTCGGGATCACAGACAATCGAGGCGATACGGACATTTGCTTCGCATAAAACCGTCGAGCGTAAAATCCTCTTTGACAACGCCAAGAAATTGTTTTCATTGTGAGCGCCATCGATCGCTATCGGACAGAGTTGTCAAATTGCGAAACACAGTTGCACCGCCAGCAATTGGTGACTCAGCGGTTGGTTTTCGTACGTATGGTCTTATTCCTGGCGGCAGCCTATTTTTTGTTGACGTACTATCTTCGCACAGACTGCCCGTCATGGTGGATGGTCGTCGGCTGGACGCTGGCGATTGCTTTTATAGTTGCTGCGGCTGTGCATGAAGCCATGCAGCAGTCGATGCAAGGCAATGTCGTGCGAAGCTGTTTGTATCGACGATTGCTTGGCCGCGCACATCGCAATTGGAAGGAGCTTCCCAAGATTTCGCCAGCCGACCTAGACGACGCGACGTCGATCACAGCCGACGACCTCGATATTGTCGGCGCACAAAGCCTCATGAGCTGGTGCTCCCTTGCGGGAACGAAAACTGGCCTAAAGATGTTGGCTCGACAATTGACGACATTCGCCGACGCAAACACCGTCGAGCAACGACGCATTGCAACTCAAGAGCTTGCGCCACAATTCGAAATGCGTCAGCGACTTATGTTACTGCTATGGGCGTTAGGTGTTTCTCAAGCATCATTGGAAGGATTCTCGCAGTGGGCAACCACGCCCGTTCCTAAAAGAAGATGGCTCGATTGGCTTACTTGGATTGGCCCACTTGCATTGTTGCTTGGTACCGCGATTGCGGTCATAAATTATCAACGCTTTCCGGGACCAGTCTTTTGGAGCGGAGTCGTGTTGGCTGGCGTTGGATTGCTAACCAATATCGTTCTCTTGCTGGGCTACATTGGGGTTATTTATAACGCCTTCAAGCAAATTGAAACGCATCGTGGTTTGGAAGCCACCTGTCAAGAATTGCTTAGATCGCTCATCGAGATGCGAACAAAGTCATCGCTCTTAATGGAATTGCGACAGTATCTTTGTGACGTTTCCAATCAAGATTCGGCGTTGGCGGCACTGGCGCAACTTCGATGGCCGATGCGATTGGCGGGCTTGCGGTTGAATCCAGTGCTGTTTGTCCCGTTCTTAATTTTTCAAGTGATCTTCCTTTGGGATTTTCGTGTTTACAATTGGATTGAGCGTTGGCGGACGCGATATTCGAATGCCGTTGCACGTTGGTTAGAGTGTATTGGACAACTAGAAGTAACTCTGTCGGCGGCCGCGATTCACGACGAATATCCCCATTGGGCCTTCGCGAAATCGGAGCTGTCAACCGAGTTATTGTTTCGTGCCGACAAGATGGGACACCCGTTGATCGATGATGAATGCCGTACGGTCAATGACGTTTGTATTCGACGCGATCATCCACTCCTTTTGGTGACGGGCTCGAATATGTCGGGCAAAAGCACTCTGATGCGATCGATTGGAGTTAACGTAGCGTTGTCGCGAATAGGCTCTCCGGTATGCGCTGTGTCGTTCCAGTGCCAACCGATGGAGTTGGCCACGAGTATCCGCGTCCGAGACTCGCTGGCCGAGGGCGTCTCGTTCTTTATGGCGGAACTCAATCGACTTAAACAAGTTGTCGATACCGTTCAGCAGAATTTTGAACAGCACCGACGAGCATCGCTCGTCATTCTCGACGAGATTTTACAGGGGACGAATTCACGCGAACGACAGATTGCGGTTGGTCATGTCGTCCAAAAGTTACTAGGTTTCCAAGCGGTCTTGATGGTGAGCACTCACGATTTGCAGTTAGCCGATGTCGAAGGTTTTCGCGAGCACTGCGGAATTGTTCATTTTCGTGAGCACTTTGAAGAGATCGATGGTCAGTTGCAAATGAAGTTCGACTACAAGATGCATCCCGGAATTGCCCCGACAACCAACGCCCTTAAATTGCTCGAATTGGTCGGACTAGGCAGTCCCAATGCTGGCCACGCACGCCATTAGCTACCGACATTACGCGCCTACGGGGAGAATTCCCGTGTCCCGGATGGCAACGCCGCCGTTGAATTTGATAATGACGCGGTCGAATGTCATGTTTGAAGCCTCGGTTATTGACGGCTAAAATACGTAATTAATCGCTTAACGCTTTCGCTTCTTTGAGGTTGCATAGAAATCCAAATCCGACATAACAGCGAATGCTTGATCGTGAAGCGAGGCGTTTGAGGTGTCACCTTCACCTCCTTCGATCGCCACCTTTCGTGATTGTCGATTCAACGAATTGATAGCGATTAGTACATCGATCGGCGACAAGAAATGATCGCCGTTCACATCGATGAAATCATTGGTTCCGCTGAAATCGAAATCTGCCTTTCGTGTTTTTTGATTGCGTTGGTTGATTATCGACAAAATATCTAGAGGCGAAACTATCCCATCCAAGTTTACGTCGGCAGGATTCCGCGTATTCTGGAATAGCGATATATCGACAGCTTCGCCTTCACTACTACTGATCCCAGACTCCACAGATCCAATCTGACTATTGTCCACCGGTGTACCGTTTACAAATTGAGCCGAAGCACCTCCAAGATCGATCAAGTTGATCAGTCGCGATTCGAAAGTTGACAGTCCTAACTGGTCAGTAACACGTACGAGGATCATATGTGAGGAAGCGGATTCATAGTCGAGCATAGAACCGTCGGCGACGACGATCGTATTTCCCGATATCGTAAAACGTCCTCCCGCACTGGCGAGCAAGCTAAACGTCGACGTACTGCCGACGTCTGGATCAGTCGCGTTGAGCGTTGAGACAAGCGTTCCGTTGGCTGCATTCTCGTCGACCGAACTTCCAACAAAATTGATATTGCGTGGCGGTTCGTTGACGTTTGTCAACGAAATCGGAAAGATTTTGCTGAACGTTAGCCCGCCGGAATCGGTGACCTGCACGGTAACGTTATGCGTTGTAGCAGCTTCAAAATCTAACCGTCTTGCATCCGCAACCAGGATTTGATTTCCCTGCACCGAGAATCGACCGCTGGCGCTATTACTTAGAGTATAAGTGAACGCATCGTTAGGATTAGGATCGGCCGTTGATAGCGTCCCTACGACCGAACCGATGGCAAGATTAAAACTATGTACAACTCCGAAATCTTGTCCATCCGAATCGTCGCCGAAAGAACTGACGACGAAAGTATCACCGGAAATAGCAACCGCCCGACCGAAATAGTTTAGGGGGGTCGGATTCGGATCGCGAAGTGTCGATTTCAAAGCACCCGTCGTTGCGTTGTAGACGTAGACTTGGCCCGAATCGACGGCCGATGTATCGCGTCTCGGTGCTCCAACGACCATAATATTCCCCGCGATGGCGACTTGGTCTCCGAATCCATCGTCCAGCACGCCACCAGGGCTAGTGATCGTCGCGAGTAAGTTACCAGTGACTTTATCATACGAGTAGACTTTTCCCGGGTTCACTTTCGGGTTGCTCGAATCCGTCGAGCTGACTACAAGCCGTGTGCTGCTGGCGGCGACGCTTGCACCAAAGACATCGAGCGGTACATTTGCTGGATTGTGGAACGCTCGCAAGGTCGATTCGGGAACGGTGCTGGTGCTCAGCGCAATATTCGTGGGTGGCTGATTGACGGTAGGATCGTCGATCACGTTGACCGTCAAGGCTTTGGAGAATGACAAGCCCGAACCATCGGTGACTTGAACAACGATCGTATGGGATTGGGCGACGTTGAAATTGATTAGCGAGCTGTTGGCGACGACCAATTGATCGCCCACGATTGAGAATCGACCACCGGCATTGTCCAGCAGTGAATAGGTGTACGTTGGTGTCGGTGTATCGTCGGCAACTCGGAATACGCTGGTCGGTTGCCCCGTGCTCGTATTGAAAATGCGAATAACGCCTCCACCACCCGGTTGGAATAGACACGCTTGCAATCCAAAATTCCCAAATTCTAGTTCACCCAGAAGCCCAGGCAGGCTAGAGGACGGAATGGTCAGTTCCAGTTCTCCTCCAAAAGTATCAAATAAATTGATCTCAGTTGAACCGGTCGAATTACCATTTCCAATCGCAACGCGACTGAAGCTCAAAGCACCGTTTATTCCAAAAAGTTCCTGAGCTCCTGGCGACGGGTTATTGAATGTTTCCAGGAGCGCGTACGAAGTTAGACTATACAAATAGGCGCGCCCGGTGTCAGTCGCACCTTCATCATCATACGGAGCGCCGATCAACACGCTCTGTTCATCGACGGCAATACTATGTCCAAAACTGTCTCCGATATTGGGATTGGGATTGTTAATCGTCGCAAGCAATGCTCCAGTGTTTTCGCTGTAGACATAAACACGACCTTCTGACGACGCAACGGCTGGATCAGCCACTACGATACGACCATTGTCGCTAATGGCGACAGAAGCTCCGAATTCGCCACCGGGTTGAGTTAGGTCGAATATCTGCGAACCTGAAACCGCGTTAAATACATAGGCATGTTGACCATGAAGTGTTCCTACAACCACGGTTTGGTTGCGGATGTCTACGGAAATTCCGAAGCGCAAATTCGGCAATTGGGAAGGAGGGCTGAACGTATGTAAGAGTGCACCGGTGGTCACGTCAAACACAAATGCCCGTCCCTTATCTTGCCCTAACGTGTCATCTCGCGAAGCACCGACGACCGCTAAATTGCCATCGATGGCAGCTGACGAAAGGAAAGTGTCGTTCGATGGAATATTGAATGTATGAAGAATCTCACCAGTTAGATCATTGCGAACAAAAATCCGACCATTGGTTGCGGTCGACCCTTGAAAATTGGTGCTCCCAATGATCGTTCGACTTCCGTCTGTATCGATTGAGGACCCGAAGTGACTGAGCGTTCTAGGAACCGGGCTGGTGACTAGCGCAACCTGAGTTCCGTAAACTGCTCCTTCCTGGATAGATGAATCGAGGAGACTTAAATCAGTGGGTGCCGTTTCTATGACGTCCAGCACTTGAATAGTGAGCATCTTATCAAGCGACAAACCTTGCGAATCGGTGACTCGCACCACCACATCATGCGAAGTCGCAGCCTCAAAATTAAGCAGCGATGAATTGGCGACGACGAGATTGTTACCAACCAATGCGAAGCGGCCACCAGCGTCATTGAGCAATTGATAGGTATGCGTTTCGTTTGGTTCGGGATCGATCGTTATGAAGCCATCGACGAGCAAACCGTTGACCGCTAGATAGGCATTGTACTGACCGTTTTCCGATACTCCGATCGAGGCGATAGAGCCGATAAAGAACTCATCATCCAAGTAAGCCGCCGAACTTCCGAAGCGACTGAAGTCTTGGCTGGGAGATTCGTCGATGACACGGATCAAGGCACCCGAGTTGATATCAAACAAATAGGCTCGACCTGCGAAATCACCCGACGAGTCGGCCTGAGACGCGAGCGCAAGGACTCGGTTACCGTCGGCGACAAGTCCCAAACCCATGCTACTGAATTCATCAGGCGTGGTTTGCGTAAGCGTTTGTAGCAAGTTTCCAGTGATCGCGTTGAAGACATAGACTTTGCCGGTTGCTTGCCCTCCCACATCTTCTCCTGCGGCACTGACGACCAAGCTGTTCGCCGTGACGGCCATGCGAATGCCGAAAAAATCGCTTGCGGTTGATGTCGCGTCTGGGTTGAGAATCGTTTGAATGAGATTGCCAGTTGAACGATTAAAAACGTGCACGCGCCCAGAAAACTGATTAAAGCGGCTGTCGCCAATGTAGATGCGCTGTGAATCGATCAGCACGGACGAAGCCGGAGCGGCCGCTCCAGGAATAGCAATCGTTTGCAGCAGTTGACCCGTTGCGATATTGAAGACATAGACATCGGAACTGCCACTTGCATTGCCGATGACCAGCGCGTTTCCGTTCACGCTCATCGTCGTTCCGAAGCCATTGCCAGCGGCTGGATTGGGCTGTGTAATGGTCCGCTCCAGCAATCCCGTCGTGCGGTTAAAGACGTATACAGCACCCGAATTGGTTGCCGCTGTGTCGTCACCCGTCGCAGCGACAATCACGCGCTCGTCGGTCGCGACGATGGTACTGCCAAAGCGGTCGTTAATGCTGGGCGTTGGATTGGGAATCGTCAGCAGTAGCTCGCCCGTCTTGGGACGGACGATTTGCACGCGTCCGCTTAGGCTATCGAACCCATCGCTACCGATGGCGAGAAACGCGTTGCTTCCGGTTCCCGCAGCAGCAATTTCTTGGCCAAAGAGAGTCGCACGAATGGGATTGTCGAGCGCGGCGATGAGTGTGCCGTTGGGCGAGTTCTCGACAACCTTGCTATTGCGAAGTGCTAAATCGGTCGGTGCCGTATCCGAAACGTTATTAACCTGTATCGTCAAAGTTTCTGTAAAAGTCAATCCGAGACTATCGGTGACTTGGACCAAGATCGTATGCGAAGTGGACGCTTCATAGTCGAGCAAACTTTCGTTGAGTACGCGAATGCTCGACCCAACTAAAGTAAACCGTCCACCGGCATTGTTGAGCAATACGAAAGACTGCACGTCTGGCGAATCGGGGTCGTTCGAAGTCAGGTTACCGATGAGCGTGTTATTGGGGGCATTTTCGGCAACGCTCGACGGGCTGAGAGTGATATCCGTCGGTGGTTCATTAACATTGGTAAGCAAAATCTGAAAAACTTCATCGTAAGTATTTCCGGCTGAGTCCGTTACACGAACTCCGATCGAATGGCTGGATTGAGTATCGAAGTCGAGCAAGCTACCGTTTGCGACTCGCAATTGAGTACCACTCAGCGAGAACCGTCCGCCGGCCGTATTCAATAAGCTGAAGGTCAACGTCTCGCCTGGCGTCGGATCGGTTGCCGATAGTGTCCCTACGTCGGTCGTATTGGCCGAATTCTCAGGGATTGTATTGTTGGATAGCGCGATGTCGGTCGGCGGCTGATTGACGGGGCCATTGAGCGAAAAGACATATACGCCAGATTCGTCATTTGGACCATCGGCCGCGACAGGTATCAACACGCGATCGTCGTGCATTGTCACAAACTTGACAGAAAAATGGAACGGCGGATCAAAGACGAATGATGGATTCATGCTTGCGGGTATACCAACTTCATTGTTTAGATTGCCAGTCGTGACGTCGTAGAGTCGGGTCAGATACGCGGTGTCACGTACGGTCGCGAGTTTACTTCCGTCCGAAGCAACACTTTGGACAGGGATCTGTCGGGAGAACGACCCGTCATCGGCATCGTAGATCCGAGTACTGGGAACGAACACGCTGTTCACAAAATGCGAGTTGTCCGCCACGAGCACATCGCCGTCGAGAGAGAGGACAGCGCCGAAGTTGCCATTCGGAGGTGGCGCAATCGTTTGCAGCGGAGGTCCACCTGCGACCACGTCAAAGACGTAAGCTAGCCCGGTGACAAAGTCGGGTGACGGAAGTAACATCCCGCCATTGATGACCACGCGGCCCTGAGAGAGCGAGACCGTTGTCCCAAAACCGTTCGCGCTGCTGACGTTTTCAATGCGGCGAATCAGGTTGCCGGTCGTACGATTAAAAACGTAAGCGTGACCAGGATCGTCGCTGTTCGCATCATTTTGTGGGGCAGGTTCAATCCCCGGTGCGCCGATGACGATGGTGTTACCCTCTATGTCGAGCGATTGGCCAAAGCCATCCAGATTTTGCGTTTGGTCTCTAAAGGTTGAGAAGTTGTCTTGGAACGTATGCAGCAAATTGCCCGTGTTCGCGTCGAACAAGTACGCACGCCCCGACAGATCGGGAAACGGAAGTACTTCCTGTTCTTCGCGCGGGTCAACGCCGCTCGCGCCGACCAAGACGTAATTCTGGTCGATTGCGATCGACGTTCCGAAACTGAAGCCAAGACTAGGTTCCGGATTAGCAATGGTCCTTAGTCGGACTCCCGTTTGGGCATCATGAATCTGAACCTCGCCAAGAAAACTGCCTAGCGGCTCGCCATAAACTGGTAAAGCTGGATTCCCTACGACATGAAATTGGTCGTTCGCGTCCGAAGCGGTGCCGAATAGATCGTCCGGCACACCCGGCCGCGCTCGAAGAGTGTAGAGAAGATCAGCCGCAAGGAGTTCCCTCGCTTCGAGTCGTTCTAGGCCAAGGGATCTTGAAAGAGCTCGACGACTCGTCATCTTTCTAAAAAAGTCTTGAAATCCGGTGCGATTCATCAATTTTTTGATCTTCGAACGACGGACTTTCTTGGAGAACATGGCAATAATAGACCTGAATGAGTTGTGATCAACGCTCGATAGGCAAAGCGATCGTGATGGGATAGACGATGAGTTGTCTCTACTCTTAATGCCCACAGCCGACCAAAGTGTTACGTCGACAGCCAAAAAATCAGCAGAAAGAATTAGACCCAGTCTGCAAAGACGCCAGCTTTTTCTAGCCTTTGTCGCAATCGTGTCCAGCGAACACGGATGGCGACTGGATTAATCCCTAATTCGTTGGCAACTTCGCCCGTTGTATAGCCTTCGAGCCGGCGTTGGAGCATCGTACGTTCGATGGAACTCAGTTGCGAATAGAGGTCATCGATGGAGGTATTGAATTCGGCCGCCTTGGCTGGGTTCATTTCGTGATTGCTCAGTGAATTCAGAGTCTGAACAAGCAAATTTCCAGTGCTAGTCGACTCGATTCGTACCTGCCGCCTATGCGTTCGCCAACTTCGCGCCACTTTGCGTCGGACCATGGTGCAAGCCAAAGCCACTAGTTTTTCGGGCGACGAAATGTCGAAGTTGCGATCCTTGAGTCCGGCCAGCAAGCTGCGATGCACTGATTAAAAGGAGATCTACCGTATCCAAATAAGGTCGTAGTTGAGGCCCTAAAATGACCCGTAAAACGATCCTGACCTGCCGCTCATAGCGCTCGCAGATATTCTGCTGGGCCGCGATATCGCCATTGCCTGCCCGCAGCATCAGGGCTGTAAATTCACTCACCTCCCCGTCATCGAATTTTTGATTTAGATTCGCGGTCGTTCAAGATTTTCTCACGTTAGCGGAAACACCGGATCAGGTACTTTCCACGTCGCAGCGTCTCTCTAAAACCGTTTTTCGGTAAATCTCTGTAACAAACCGGCGTGTTTCTGGCATAAGACTCTGGCTGGGTATGGCGTTCTTGATTCGGTAGCCGCATGTTTCCGAGGAAAGCTTGCAACAATTATGCTTAAAATAGTGGCTCTTCCGCAGAAACTGTGGGTGGTTTTCGCGATCCGCAATCGATTTTAGCAGTGAAATACAAGGAAAACACTGGACTGAGTGATTGCAAAAACCA
>Ga0163150_10002080_pt1 | contig 31980 bp, 44 predicted proteins | sample OliLakLV19P2IB_FD_148628 | JGI IMG/M metagenome (GOLD analysis project Ga0163150, IMG submission 148628) | Freshwater microbial mat bacterial communities from Lake Vanda, McMurdo Dry Valleys, Antarctica - Oligotrophic Lake LV.19.P2.IB | ecosystem: Environmental > Aquatic > Freshwater > Lake >...
TCCTTGAAGCATGACCATACGTTCATAATTTAGTTTATCTTAATAAAACAATTTACTACAATAGACAGAGGCTGCGAGTCACCGTTGCCGTTAGATTGAATATAAGTTGGTGATGCCGTAACCGTTGTTCCAATGCCGCCTTGTGTGGCTATGGGGACCGGCGAAATGCCCGATGTGCCATTGTTCTGAAGAGACGCATCGTGTTGATGGGCTTTATTATGTGAGCTTCTGGCACTTCCTAAAGAGGAATCTCCGTTTGGATCAGTACCAGCCGCGTTGTCTTTAAATCTCTTATAGCGACCTCTGCCGTCTGGAATCGATGCATTGCCAGTTATGGATTCGTAGAGCGACCCAGAAACCGATCGTCCATCGCAGAGAACCCAAGCGTCCCCGTAATAGGTTTGGATCTGAGCTTCTGTCAGCATGGAATCAATGATCGTTCCTATTGGGATAACTAAACTTAAACTTGGCATTTTACGCGACCTCGAATTCTATAAGTACACTAAAACCCTGACCGAGCGTTTGAACTGCGTCAACATTGAGGCGCAGAATGTCGCCAGTTAAGAGAGCGGTCGTGGATAGCGTCTCCGTCCCAATGGCATAATCCCCCGTGCCAAAGGCCACACTCAAGGGGGAGCTCAAAATCGAAGTAAATGCCCCCACCCCTCGTTTATATTCCACGTCAATCGTCGTTGATCCTGCCGTGCCTGCGTCGTGTATGAAAAGCAGTACGTTGGTCACTGTGATGTCAAATCTAACTAAGTCGAACATCAGGCCGTCTTGAACGATCCCGTCCCCGTACAGCCCCAACACGTCGAACTGGATCGGTCTATAGAGGTTTGTCGAACCCTCAACCACGGTCAAACGCGAATCTAAGTTATCTTCGTTATCTTTTATCTGAGTAAATATTTCTTGCTTCGTCGGTTCGCCTGCCACTAGATCGGCTGCGCTTAGTGTTATAAATGCCACGGTGTCATACTCCCTCTAAAGAACATTACCAGATCAAGCTAGTCCCGATAGTGTCACCATCGTTATTTTGTAGACCATAATTATCGGTTATGAACCCATTTAAAATCAATTGCTCTTCGTCGGCGTCCACATAAGATTCAGCGTCGTTAGCCGTGATCGTGGAACAACGGGAAAAGGCATTGGCCAGATCCTCGAGCTCTAAACTGGTCCCGAACGCGCTCTTTGTTACGCCCTGAACGGCCGCATATTTTTGCTTAATCGTCGTCCCCACCCGCTCATAGAGTTTTGGATGACTGATCCTGATTAAATCGGTCACGCGCTTATCGATGGCCTGCATCTTCGTTTCTACATCTAGAGTTGCGGTCGCAATAGAAAGTAAGAATGCCCAACGAGATGCGAAAATATCGGCATCCCCCAGGTCTTGAAATAGGGTCGCCACACGGTATTCCTTATTAGTCTTCGTTAAATAATTCCCGGTATCGCTTTCAAATGGGCTTTCAAAATTCACTGGACCCTTTGCGGGCCCGTCCCACTCTCTTGCGCCGTAATTGATAATGGCGCGTTTCACAATGCGTTTTGAATCTACCGAGAACTTAAAGGAAATTAAATCATGTTGATCTAAAATCTGCGTACTCGCGGCAGGCCTTCTAGGATTAAATATCTTATATTGAAGCTGAAAGTCTGCGTCCTGAACAAGGCTTCCGAAAACGGTTCTATTTATTTCGTTGATATAATCGCGCACGTTCCTGGTCTTCGTGTCTCGTTCCTTCATGGGAATCACTAACCCAATATCGTAGGGAGCTATTTCGGCTGCCGCATTAAACGAAGGAATCTCCACGAGAGAACTAAGCCCCGCCTCGATCAATAGATCTTTCACGATACTGGGTCCTGTCGAGATTAAATCCCCCGTCTTAAATCCATCTACCGTTTTACCTAAAACATCTAGCGATAGAGTCGTTTGGTTTTCAGTGTATACCTTCGGTCGCTTTCGTTGAGAAACGTCCGTGCCGCTATAAAGTGATGCAGTCCTTAAAAATAGGCGTGTCTCTGATTCGATGTAAAGAATCTCTGCCCAATCGCTTTGCCCAAATATCTTTATCCAATCTCCTGCCGCATAGTCTTCGGTATAAATGGTGTTCGTTCCATCCACTTGGCGAGAGGTGTTCGTAAATTGTGAGGTGCCACGCACAGCCTCAATCGAGGCGACATTAAATTCTGCAAGCGGATCTAGAGTAAGTCTCCCAGTCGCAGCATCATAGCTATAGTCACGTGTGACGTTTAACGGCTCATCGTTTATATAGACATTCGAAACAGATATTCTGATTACGGAATCGCCATTCATTACGGGATTGGTTAATGTCTGCGCAAATTTAATTCTAAAGCCGTCTCCTGAAATCCTTTGAATGGTCGTCGGCTGTCCATCTACCAAAATTGCGTCACCAACGCGAAAATCTGTAGAATCCGCAACATCGATCGTTCTAACGCCAAGGCTTGATGTAACCGTAGTTGTTGGCTCCCTGGTGGCGTGCCCAGCCACTATGAACTCTCTATTAATCCAGCGTTTAGAATGTGACGGAAACAGTGTGGCCGTAACGCCTGCAAAGTTAACCCCAACATATTCATCGGATAACTCGCAAAGTGTGTTTGATGAGATCGTCTCGCCTACAGTGACCTTGATCGTATTGCCGCTTAAGATAATCTCATCCCCAGGAGAGAGCTCCGTTAAGAATGCAGTTCCAGTACCCGTTAACGTTACATCTCCGTTTGCGAGCGTAAATGTACCCGTTAGTGGGTATCCGTTCTTTGTAATCTGATCGATCGAGGTTGCAATGTGCCCGCGCACGCGCCCGTATACTCTGCGCTGTTTCCAGAGATTCAATGCGTCTGATATCCTAACGCCCGAAACGTCTTCGAGATTCAATAGCTCGACCGGCGCTTTTAACTCTGTTAATTGATCGCGTAACCGAAAAGTTATTTTCTTATCCGAGTAACTTTTAGAATCTATAATGCCTTTGTAAATTAACTGGGCCTCGCCATCGTCTAGGATTGGCGACCAGGAGTAAATCTCGCATGACTTGTTTTCAAATGTGAGTTTATCGAAACGAGAGCTCCAGTAGTCTTGATCGTTTAACAGATCAATCGATCCACTGCCATCGATGGCATTCCCGATCTGATCGATCTCGGCATTATCTAGTTTAAACCCAAATTGGGATGCGCCCGTCACCATGGGCAACCAATGAACCATTGGGCCCGTTGCAGTGGATGGGTTCTTATGAACGTTAGCTGGAATGCTTGAAAAGAAAAGATGATAGAAAAGGACCACAAACTCAGCATTGGGATTCGTTGAGCCAGTGGTCCTTAAATACAGTGTCTGATTATCTAGAAAATAATCGCCAGCGGCAATGGAAGCGATAGAAGCTACTTCGGTGAGAGCAGTTCCATTTTGTTCGACACTTTCAATGATCTTTTCTCTGATATCTAAAGAGTAAATAGATCCGGAATAAATAGTGAATCCCGTTATCCTTCGGGCTGTCTCGATTTTAACCAAGACTGCTTTCGTAGAACTTGGTTTGTTTTGGAACTCAACATAAGTTGACATCTATTTTCCAATTACTGCTTAGCAATACTCAGGCAGGTATAAAGTCCACCGCCGTCTTCGATGGTGTAAGATGTATCCCCACCTGATGTTATATAAATTTCAATCGTATCGGTCGCGACCCCATTAACAATGTGAGATAAGTCATTGTAAGTTGCTGCTGCATCGATATAGTGAAATTTTTGCCTAAAAATAGAACCGTTTTTATAAATTCTAATTTCAGAGTCTTGCCCAATCGTAACACTATTCATATATATGCCAACGTCGACGGCGTAGTTTCCATCCGAAGGCATTGTAAAAGTAGATGATGCAAAGGCATTTGCTGTATCTACAGATTCATTTGCAAATAAAACCTTAGTAGCAGCAGATGTCGATACAGATTGCGCAGCATTAGAACACGCTATGGCTACAACGGTCCCTCCAGTTGGCGCGGCAGAGGTCCATGTGGTTCCGTTAGATGTTAAGACATTACCGCTCGTGCTTGGAGCTACTAATTGAAATGCCGAGGTACCATTTCCAAGTAAAACGCTATCAGCAGTGAATGATCCTGCTCCAGTTCCGCCCCTAGAAACCGTTAGATTAGCTTCGCTTGAGATAATTCCAGAGCCATCATTAATTAAAACATGGCTAGCAGTCCCGTTTGCTAGCTTCGTTCTCGTAATGGCAGCACCTGTTTTAATGTCCGCATTCTCAATATTACTAATTGAGTTTCCGGTCCCATCAGCATCTATCGTTTTATTTGTGAATATATCGGTAGTGGCTTTCCCAATGAGGGTGTCCGTAGATGACGGTAGCGTTAAAACCGCGGCGCCGTTCTTGATGGTGGAAGCTTTAATTTGTCTACTAGTAAGCCCCTGCCCTTGCGCTACCGTTACAAATAAAAGACTTAAAATGGCTAATTTATTAAACGTCATTTCTTGATTCCTCAATCCAAAGAGTATTAACCGCTGACCAAATTAAAGTGATACTAGAGCCTGCTGCTAGTACGCACGACCCATTTAGCGATAACCCGGTTCCGTTATCTAGTGTGACCGTATTCGTGTTGTGCGTTCCAATAATGGTTATCTTATCCCCGTTTGTAGTGCCTGCGCTGATTTGCGGATTAGCCGTAATATCGACTGCCCCACCGCTCCCGGCCACATATTGAATCTCATACGAATATGCACTTGAGGTAATCCCACCGCCCGCCGTAATTGCTGTCGCGCTCGTATAGGTTCCGGTCACTAACGCAAATGAACCAGACGCACTGGGAGGACTTCCGGATGTAAACCCATCGCTGAAATCTAAAACTCTTATTGCCATAAATATTCCCCTCTTAACTTCTGACTTGTACGCGCTCCCAAAGCTCCATTCGAAGCGCTGCACTTATCCCAAAACTACTTGAATAAGAAACGTCGTTATTTCTTAGATCAAAATCATTATTCCAGCCCACGAACGTACTAGTTGAATACGTGTATCCGGTTGATGCTAACTCAATGATGTATGTCGTGCCAGATTTCAAAGAAACGTTAATATCGAATCGAATCATTCCATGGAAATAGGCGGCAGCATCTATCGATGCAATCGTAATGCTCGATGATGATTTAATTAAATAACCAGAAGCATCTCGCACGTTAACAAGCAAGGACCCGGTCACCGTATTATGCTTCAGTAAATCTAAACGAATATGTTCTATGCTTAGATTTCTAGTGGGTGTTATTTTCTGCCTAAGTGCCGAAATAAGTTCATGAGATAAAATAATCACAGAGCCTCCGTGATCTTAATCGACGTTTCGAAATACTCTGAAATAATATGTTTAAAGCTAAGATCGTTTTCCATGCGTCCGTAAATGACGAACCTATCTTTATCAAAAATAGCTTCCTGCGCGTCTATGATCCAAAGCATTGGGGTCGATACGCCGTTTCGATTAAACATATCTATAAGCGTATTCATGTCCGCTTCAACTAATAGTTTGAAGTTCATTTCTAGATTAGAAACCATCGGGTAGGAATCTACATAGGTGTTGCCGTAACTATTCGTTTGAGACTGGGATAAATCCTTCAGTTTATAAACGAATCCTATTTCAGGGCCCCTAGATAGAGTAGTGGACTTTCCTAAGATGACCTTCCCAAACTCTGATTGTACGTTTGCATTTGTAGGATCAACGATCTTTATTTTCCAGTATCGATAGCTCTGATCCGTCGTAAAGATATGCGAATAAACGCCTCGCTCCTCATCGAATGTGAGGAGTTGAGAAAATGCAGGGGAATCAAAATTAGAAGTAGCATTGGCTTGTAGGTAAATGGCTCCCTGCGAACTAATCTTATTGCCTGAGAGCGGATCAAATAACATGTAAAAGGTATCGATCGCCTCTTCTGTTCTAAGATCAATGATCGCGAACTCTTCTGTATTAGATGCGACGTGTGCGGATGAATACGTTAGGGCTCCAATATAATCACTAGAATCATCAAAGCCAAGGGCACTACCCACGCTATTGGTTGTATTCGTCCCCGTGTCCCATAGTAGTTGTAATGTGCCAGCTGCTTTTGATATCGTAAATTTTCCCGTGCTAGCTGAATAAGTACAAAGAATAGTAGTGCCAGCAGCCAGCGTCATTCGCGTTGCAATATGCGCTGCCAGCGTAGTTGCCGTATATTCATTTTCAACAAGTGTAGCGGTGAGCTCACCCCCACCGATTTTAAAATCTAAAAATTTATTCGTTGAAATGATCTTAAAATATCCTGCTTTATTTGATTTAAAAACGCGTGACTTAAAATGGTGCGCTAGATTCGTTACCGGATAAGAGATGTCTTCGCTTGATGCGGTTAAATAAACATTGTCTTGGAATGGGTAATTATAATCTATGATTCTGAAATCACATGCCGCCATAAATTATGTTGTCCTTAAAACCATTCCAGATGCAATCTCATCATTCAATACGTTTACGATCTCTCGACCGCCCACGTTCACAATAGTTTTATTAGATAGGTTATCCAGCTTTGATAAAATAGCTTCCAACACACCTTGGTTATTATTATTCCCAGAGAGGAACTCTTTTAGGTCTTGATTCTGATTAGCAGAAACGACACGCTCACCGCTGGTTAACAATGCTGGGAATGTATCGTTAGAAAACCCATTTGGTACTTCGGTGATGCCGGTGGCAAGTTTAGTTGAAGTAATCTTTGATATCTCAACACCCGTTTTAATAGCAATCGATGCGGCTAGAAATGGACCTAAAAACGGCCCGCCTTCCGCCAGTGCTTTCGTAATTGCAAGGGATGCTTGTATTGTCGCCTGTGCTACTGCTGCGGCCTTGCCTATTTCAAAGAGCGTCTTATTTCCAGTTTGAGATAGTGACGATAGGTTTCCAAAAACATCGGAGGCAGTCTGAACATCACGCCTAGATTGTTCGTCTCTTGCCTTGGCGCGCGCAGCATCTATCTTTGCAACGTCTTGATCTAGTTTTTTGGTTCTATCTAATTTACTTTTTGCAAACTGTTGTTCGGTTATATCTTTATTTTGAAGCGCTAAATTAAGTTGCACTAACTCTTGATCAAACTGCGCTTGCCTTGCCTCTTGTTGTCTTGCAAAAAACTCTTCTTGCGTGATTATCTTTTGATCTAAAAATATCTTTTCTTGTTCTATTTGAAATGCAAACTGAGCAGCAGCGGATTCATTGGCAGCAGACGCGAGGGACCTACCTTGTTCTGCTTGTAATAATTGTTCAGCGCTTAACTCAATGACTTTATCTTTTAACGCATTTACTGGTTCAATAGCTGATATGGCTCCGGAGGCGAGGGATGCAAACCCAGCCTTAGATGCTTGCTCTACCTTAGCTAACTCAACACCAATGGTTCCTATGATGTTATCGTCTACGAACGCGCTCTTTATCCCCGTTGCCGCATCTATGGTGCTAGCCTTTAATGTCTGAAAGGCTTGTCCAAAATTACCAGATGCTGCCTGTTGGAGCGCAAAGAATGCTGAAATAGCTATTTGTACTGCGCCGTCTATAGCTTGAAATGTTGCGTCTACTATTCTAAATATTGGATCTAATACTGCTGCCGTAATCGTTGCCGCAGTCGTTGCAAATGTAACCAACTTAGCTACAAATAAGGTTATTTCCGTTGAGTTATCCGATATAAATTTACCGGCATTTAAAGCGGCATCCTTTATGGCATTAAACCCAGCTATGACAGCAGGGTTTTTTGTTATAGTAAAACCAATCTCTTCTAGTAGATCTCCAAAGGTATTTTTTAAAGATGTAAGCGCACCAGAGAATGTTTTAACCTGACCCTCTGCAGCCCCACCGAATTGTTTATTTAGAGACGTGATAACATTTGTAAGCGTCTCTGTGTCAGTGGCGCCTTTTTTTACTTCGATCCCGTATTTTTGTAGACCGGCAACATCACCCTCTAATGCTTTAGAAACAATCGTTGCCGATGATTCTAAATCTTTACCCAATGCCGCTGATAGATTAGCCGTTGCAAGGGTCGCGTCCTGCAATGCCTTACCGGATAGTCCAGTTAGCGCTGTAATAAGTGCCGATGTATTTAAAATGGTATCGTCTTCAAACTTAGTTGTGGCTTGAAGCTGATTTGCAAATGCTTGTAGGTCTTGGCTCGCTTGTTTTGAAAAATTACCACTCGATGCGAGTGCTACATTAAGGCGATTTACAGCGTCTTCTTGCGCGCTAGCAGCACCGATAGAATCACTGATCACACCGACGAAGGATGACAAAGCATTTGATGCGGCTTCGAATCCCTTGGTTAATAGACCGCCAGCGAATACGCCAGCTGCGGTCTCACCTATTTTCTTAAATGATGATCCTACCGATGTGGCTTCTTTTTGGAGTTTAACTAGTTCTTCAGTCGATTTAGAAACGGCAGCAAGGCCATTGCCTATTACTTTTAACTGTACGTCTATGTTGACGTTTGCCATTCCCTAGCGACCTCTTCGCTTTGACCCGGCCTGTGATTTTTTATTTTGAAGTCGCTTCGTCTCAACATCAATTATAAAAAATGCATGCGCCGTTATGTCATCTAGATCGCTCCCTTGAAACTGATATCCAATTTCACTAAGAGCTTTCTTGGTAAAATACTCTTCGACCAAGGGATAGCTTTCGTTTCGGCCCGCTGCACCTGCGTAGATCCACGCAAGCTGCTGTTTCAACGAACCGACTAGGCGTTTCCCAAAGAAAGACCACGACTAATGTAACCGGACAACTCCATGATAACAGTTGCACCTTCGTTATAAAACCCTAGCTCATCAAGGGAGGTAATATTTCCCCCTGATTTTTTCATCTTTACGTTTACTGATTTAACGAAAGTTCCAAGCTTCTCAACTTGAAGTGCCATCTTTTCTAACGTGTCTTCGTTCGTCTCTACTTTGCCGTCTACTACCTTGAAATTAAGTTCTTTCATGATTCGTAGACGCTCGACGTATGAGGGGACTGATATTTCAATCATCCCTTCGAAGAACTCGTTATCAACTTTGTGCTGGATTATTTTCACTTAAAGTACCTCTCTTGCTCATGATCTAAGCACTAGAGGAGATTTAAGTAAACTTCTCCCTCACCCGACGAAGTGTAGGCTTTAAGAGTCATGTTCATCGTCACGATGCCGTCACTATCAGCCAGTTCGAAGCTAGATACAGTGCATTTAGGTACATAAATAGATCCGCATTGGCCAGCTACCCAGTTGCCGCCAGATTTATTACCGAAAGCGTATTGAAAACGTGTGACTAGATTAGTAGAAAATCTCTTAAATTTATCCACGTTATATGGTTCTAAAATAGCCGAGATTTCTATTGTGACCTCGCGACCATTTACTACCTTTTCCTGCACGCCGCTATCTGCGCAAATACAGGTAACATCGGCCACGACGTTTGAAAGCGTCATGCTAATGCTCTGAGCACAGAAACAGGTTAGATCGTCAAACTCACCGATCAATACTTCATTGGATTTAGCAACGAATGGGTCTTGTCCATCAAGCGATGGGGTTTGTGGGCTCGTTAAGGTGTATGCGTTATCAGACGTGTAACCCGTGGTAGCTGTAACGCCCGTATCGTTTGCGGCAACGGAGAACCCAATTTTGTCACCGATGGTATCGGCAGCGTTTGCACCGGTATTCCAAAGAAGCGATAGGACTGTGCCCGTTGTTTTAATCGTATACTTTCCCGTTGTATCTGAATAAGTGACCGTCGGTGTGGTTGTGGTCACGGCATCAATTGCGGCCTGTAATGCAGCGGCTAACTCATGCGGGTCTCTATAAAACTTCGCTGCAACCACTGCGGCAAACGTTCCGACATCGTCAGTGAAATCTAAATAACGATCAGTGGATGTAATTTCTACTGGGTTAAAAAAGAATTTCGTTCCATCGAAGCTAAAGTTGGAGTTCAAAAACTCGCCGGCACTTGCTTCCATTGTCATCTCAGAGACTTTACATCCAGCAACCGCTTGGATAGCCCCTCCGTTACCCCTATAGTCCCACACGGAGAGGCTTGGATGTCCGGAATCGGCCGGTTTATAAAGAGCAGCTTTCCCTAGGTTCACTCCCGAAGCAGGCGCGCCGGGTAAGTTTAATCCAAGGGTAAGAGCGTCGGTAGAAATCGACTCGATCGGTCTAATTGAATAGCCATTCACACTATCTTTTACAAGGAGAGCTTCGCCGCGCTCGAAACTAGCGCCTTCGCCAGCGGCCACATTCACGACTGCGGCAACGGTAGCGCTACCAGCGGTAGATCCTGCGACGGTATCGTATTCGGTAGAAGCTAGGGACTTATCCCCGAATGCGCCTTCGAGCAATAGATCCATTTCGCATGCCACGCCCTGTGTTCCAGATGCGTACATGTAGTGGCCAATAGATCCGGTAGGTGATTCTAAACCTTGAATGGCTTTCGATGCGCCGACAGAGCCTTTAAGTTCAGCGTTCTCAAGAGTAGCAAACTCAGGCGTGAGCGTGAGTCCGTCTTGTACTGCTAAATAATCTCCAGTGCTAGACGGTGCTTTTAATGTCCCAGCAGTGGTCTCTTCAACTACCGCCATCCTTGTTGCTCTAGTGCTTACTGCTGTCATGTTTTCTTACTCCCTTAAATTGTTTCGAAATGCTCTACACTAAACGTAATGGGTAAAACAAAAAAGTTGTCCTTTTCTGATAAAACGTAATTAATCCCAGAATCGTTTTCATAACCAACTATGCCTAAAACACCTGGCAAACTCGTGTTGTTATAAAAATCTCTGACTAACAAAATCATGTCTTCCATGAGCTGTTTCTCGACCGATTCTTTGTTAGCTACATTAGATTCTAGTGCATAAAATTTGCGAGTGATAGAAATAGTGAAGTCCCGCCTAATCGATAGTCGGCAAGATAACTCCCTATTGGTATTCGTAGCAGAACCCATGGCAATGCCCCAACCCTGTCTCAGAAAAGGTTCAGCGTTTTCACTGATTTTATAAGGATTAGGTAGACGCGTATGGCTCGGTAACACCGTTACTACTCTTGTTACTATCGCGTCATATAGGCTTGAAAAGTTGCTCATTTTATCTACTTAAGTACGTTGAAATTGCATTCGTCTCTAATTCGGTGAGAGTCGCATCCCGGTTTCTATCAATATTAAACTGCTTTAGATTAATATAACTTTTATAGGATTTTAAGGCCTCAAGTAAATTGTCTTTGTAGTCATCGCCTAGGCCCCTAAAAATGATTTCAGCCGTCTTATGAACGGATGCTTTAGAGAATACCCGCCAATCTAGGATCTGATTCATAGAGGTGATTAGGTTCATCTGCCTAAGATCGTAAACGATATACTCAGCAGCAACTAGCTCTTGCTCATCCCAGTCTGTTTTACCTGATTCAAAGCCCGTCTTAAGTCCGGTTTGCGAGAACTCTGGGTATTCGGCTTCTAGTTCTTCGTCTTTACAGAACTTATGGCCTATATAAGAAAAAGCCATGGTGTCAGTTAAGTCTGCCGAGAATTTAATCCTCGCCCAATAGAGACCTTTAATTTTAAGTGATTCTAGTCCAGATCCTGTCATGTCATCGGTATCGTCCCAACTCCATGAACTTTGATCCTCATCCGGACGCCAAGCAATAATACCATCCTGAGCAAGCGTTTTTCCACCAACAGAGGATAAATCCATCACGTCAATAGCGTCTACCCACGTGCTTCCAGTCCATAACGATACGGTCACAGTTGAAGCGACTGCATTTACGACCGACATCTTAAAATGTCTATGATTAAAGGGTAAATCACTACCTAAATAGAGATAGTCGGTTGCAGTTTCATAATCAAAAACCACGGTGCCTGAATGAATGTTTGAAAGCGCTATAGATGCGTCGGTGAGTGTCCCGTTATTGTTAACTATAACTCTATTATTTAAGAGCATTCACGACCTCTATTACTACCGGTTGATGGTTTTTCCAAAAAGAGAATAGCTCTTCCATAACCGAAATATCAGCATCTAATTGCAAATGAGCATGTTTTTCTAATTTAAGATTAGGGTAGATAGCTTTCATATTCTTAATGGCAGCTTCGATTGTTTTTTCATTCATACGTCAATTGCTCCAATAAATGCTTCGGTTGTCTTAATTAGGTTATACGCCTTTTTTATATGGTTCATACCCTCAGGGTCAATTTCAGAACAACTAAATGAGTATGGGAAATCAGCGTACTCGTTATTATCTTGGGACACAAAAACCAAACGTCCAATAGGCGTTTTGTCTTTATAAGTAAGATCAATGTAACTATTCACGGTGATGGTAACAACCCTATTAATCTTATCGTCCGTGAACGAATGAATTTTATGGTAGTTAGCAACTATCCCAAAACTAGTTGTGATCTCTTTTTGTATCGCCATATTTTACTCGTTCGGATCGTATCTAACTATATTGTTAGTGTGTGTAATATCGTTAGTTAAAGTTGCTTCACCTGTGGATTTAAGTGTTACCGCACCAGTTAAAGTCTCTGCCGCCGCACCTTCGAAAGACTGAGAAACCAGAAGAGCATTGTTGGTTGAAAATTCACCAAAGAAGTTTTGTGTCGCAGCGCTAGTTCTAATAATCCGACCCCAACAGGTCCATTTGCCACCATTTATTGCTAAGGCAGTTGAATCAAACATTGTAGTGGCGCCGTATTTAATGCGAACTCTTTTAGTCCCCACATTTCCTGCGTATGTTCCGGACATCTCAAAATAGATTGACTGCCCATTAGTAGACATCGTGTTAGCGGGTACGCTAAATGTGATTAAATCATCCTCGCCAGTTAATACGTTTCCAACCGCAGTTGTATTAACGTCAATGATGCCACCCACCTTGGCGTAAGTAGTAGATGTTCCCGCAAGGGTCCCTAGATCAACTTTAGATTTATTTAAGGTGGATGTTGAACCAATTACATTTACACCATTTACAAATGTCCAAAGCTCTGTCGAACCAGAATCATAAACATGGTAGGTGTTGCCCTTTATCACTGTTAGGGTTGTAGATCCGCTTGATTCCGACCCATCATAGTTAACTTTGCTTCCGGATTGCATGACCAGGTCATTGCCCCAGTAACAGCCTGTAGTGTCTGTCGTGGCGGTGCCCGCATAGTCGGTCATCTTTCGTTGGAATAATCCGGTTTGTCTTATAACCGCAGCCGCAACATGAGTACCGCCCACACCTTTTCCAGTTAGATCGAGCGTGATTCCCCGCATGTATACAGTAGTGGCAGGCAATAGAATGCCGGCCCCTGTACCCATGGTAATTCTAAGAGACTCCATGCTGTTGGAGCCTGTGTGTGTCGTAGTATTGAGCGTGTACTCAAGCGTATTCGCGAAAACTATTGAGGTACTAGTCGACGAATCAATTGCGTTTAAAACAAGTGGCGCTAAAATCGCTCCAGACGTTGCCGTCATTACAAAATTTAGAGCCGTTCTTACAGAACCACTTACAACGCAATTAATTAAAGAAGTTCCAGATGTTACGGATCCGCCAATGCCCATTCTAAAAACACGAAGGTTTCCATCAGCAGTGCCCGATGTTGAGCCCACAACCATTTCAGATGACCCTGTTATTTTAGGATTAAAAATAAACCCAGTGCCATCGTGAACTATAGAACCAAGTCCAAAAAATATTGCCCCAGTGCTAGCATTTGGGAAATACAGGAACGAATCAGCAATGACATCGTTTTGAAATTCTGTCATATTTCCAGACGGCGTTCCAAATACAATGGATCCACCTGAACTATTGATATTGATCCCACCATCAGCATCAATATTTACTTGGCCGCCAAATGCCAGAAAGTTCACGTTACTTGACGTGTCTCCGCCTGTAAAATTAAGATCAAAACCTGAAGCACATGTGAAACTTAAACCTTTAGTTGATGAAAATGAGTTTACATTATTCCACATCACTTGTCCCATGAGAATGGTTTTTCCACCACTCATGTTTCCGCCGTCATCTATGATGAAGTCTGAAGTCTGAACGAATTTATTAGCAGTTCCATCCCATCTTACAATTGAATTATCCCTTACGGCTGCAAGTGTTCTGATGGTTGGTTGAATAAGCTGGGTCATGTAGTGAGTTCCGTCACACCCATGTTGCTAGTGCCTGAATCTAAAATGAAATGAACGATTCCCGTGTAAAGTCCTGATCCTTCAATGATGAAAGTATCTCTAGCTTCCATTCTTATAGAGTACGAAGTTGCAGAAGCAGTTGTTCCAAACTTAAGCCATCCGCCGGTGGTGGTTGACTCGTTAAAGAAAATTGCCTTATTGCGATTGGCGTTTGAAGCGAGTACTGATTCGCTCGTTGTAGATGTTGCGGGTCTAGTTAATGTTGCGGTCGCTGATTTAGTAAGCGATGTGGTTACGTTACCGATTGTATTTGTGCCAGTCGGAAGGGCTACGTCTGTGGCTAGCACCACTCTTTGAGTTAGGGCATTCGTCGTGCCCGATCCCCCTTGGACACCAACTTGTCCCGCAATAATGTTTACCTTCGCACGATCGGTTTCATCCCAATCGTCAATCACAGAAAGAGATGCTGTTTGGGTTTGCTGCTCTGCTAGTGTTGCTGAACCAGATGGTAGAGGAAGCGTTGCTACTGATACCGGCTGTGTGTCTGATGGAGTCGTTGCCTTATAGAAAGCACTGCCGTCTGACAATCTAGCTGAACTTGGGCTCCCTGCAGTCGTGTGTTCTTGCGATGGAGATATTGGAATTTTAAGATAAATTCCAGAAAGGGTAGATTCAGTGGCGGCAAGAGCTGTGCTGCTATTAATGGCTGTTAACTCTGCTATTTCTAAAACTTGGTTTGCAGCGGTCGCATCACTGGATCCACCGCCACCTCCAACCGTTTCAACTACTGAAACGCGTACAGTGGCATTTCCACTAACGTCTTTGAACTTATCTTTTTCAAGATTATTTATGTTCTCAGATATAGACATATTTAAACTTGGAACCGGGCAAGAGGATAGGAGCCCCCTGCCCGATGCCAATTAACCAACTATGGTCTTAGAGGTAAATAAGCTCTAGTTAGAACTTTGCGATTTCAAGAACTACGGTGATTTTACCAGCGGTCAATGCTGCTACTGCGATATCGATATTGACAACGTCATCAGCGGCGAGATTGTAGCCTGTTCCGATTGATGCGCTATCAATCTGTGTACCAGCGGTTAAAGATGCAACGGCGGTTGCAGCAATAAGACCGGCAGCATCGCCTGATTTACCAAGCGATACGGTAGCAGATCCACCCGAGGTGCAGGTGGTATTTACTTTAAAGTAAGCGGCACGCACAACGCATGCGTCTTTTACTTTAAGAACGCCGCTAGCAGCTACACCTCCGCCGTCTACAGCGAAGTTATAGACCAACTCGGTTGCTTCTGGGTCTGGTCCCCATGTGCGAGATTCTTTGTATGATGCTAAATTAGCCATTTAAATTTCCTTTTTCTTTCTAACTATTTTTGCTGATGTTTGAAACCAAGCTACATGCTTAGTCCCAACGGAATATATAGAGATTATTTTAAGAGGCAGACGAACGCTTTTAATCAAATCAAGCAACTCCTCTTCGCTATTTCCTTTGAAGTAGTTAAGAGATTGATTGATATTTAGATTTTCAAACAGATCGTCTGCCATAAAATTACTCTAACGAATTACGGATTTACCCAAGCAGAGTTAAACGTTTGGATATGCTTCACGGATCCTTGGATCAGTTGGCTTGCTCCGAAGACGATGTCTACGGATAGCAAATATCCAAATTTCTTTTGTGGATGCAAATCAGATAATTTAAATCGTGGTTGATATTGCATGACCATGCCCATGAAGTCAGGCGAGAAGGTCAATGCTTGATCGAGTGGAAGCGCGTTGTCTTCAAAAATGCTGAAGCCAAAACGTTGCTTAGCGATCTGTCCGCCCACCACTGGCATATCAGAACCGACATAGTCAGAGCTGGTAAGTGTAGCAGCGTTCAAAATATCAGAGTAGTAGCTAGGATCGGCCAGGATGTACCAAGGCTTCGATCGGCTCCATTTAGCTTGAGCAGCTAACATTCTGTTACTAGAAATCTGAGCAGCGTTGAAATCGGTCACGCTTGCAATGGAATGATCTGGTGCAGATGTCGAAGCAGCAACCAAGCTATAGCAGTAGTTATTGACCTGTTGTGCAACAGCGAATAACAACGATTCACGAATAGCTGACTCATGGGAATCAAGCTGACTCATGAGCTGAGCGGTGTCTGCGATCTCAAACGATGCCACTGCGCGCTTGTTAGCGACGATAGCAACGCGGGTCGTGCTAAGAAGCTGTGATCCGAATGTATCAGCATCAGTGCCAACGGTGCGAAGTTCGCCCGTAGGTGCATTGATTTGCGAAACATAAACGGTGTCACCTTCTTGTCCAATTGCGCCTTCGTAATCTTTATTGATCAACGATGGGAGCAAAAGGGATTCACGTAGTTCGTTCATGAACAACGGTGCCCATTTCTTTTGGACCTGTTCTGATACTTGGTTAATATCTGTTGAAGCCATTTCTTAACTTTCCTTTTTATCTAGCCTATCGTTTGGTTATTTAAGTGGACCAATCGACTAGATGTTTTTTTTCTTTCTGTTCTTTGGAAGACTTAAGTGCACTCCACTCGGCGACGGTCATTTTGGATCCGCCAGAGCCATTAGCCGCGTCGTTCGGCAAGTGTTTCGGTTCGCCCTTAGTTTTAAGAACCAACGCGTATTCCTGTTCAAACTTCTTGGCGATTGCTTCGACACTCAATGCGTCCGGCATCCCAGTGTTGGGGTCCATCTTAATCGAGTCGATATCAATCAACTTCCAATACTGCTCACTAACGACCCCGTTTACCTTATCTAAGAATGCCCGAATCTTTGCACCGTGCTCTAAGCTACCTCGAATGTCGGTTAACTCTAAATCGCGCTTCTTAAGCTCTTCATCACGAACTGCGAGTAGCGCTTTATAGTCTTCCTTCGCTTTAAGGTCGGCTTCGATACGTGCTTTCTTTTCTTTTTCAAGATCAGAAAGTTTTTTACGAGTTTCCTCTAGCTCCTCATCACGTTTCTTTTTCTCACTGAGAACTTTCGTGTAAGTGCTATAGGCGACTGTATCTTTGCTTTTATCGGGTTCTTGATTTTGACCACTGGTCTCAATCGGCGCACCACTGGTGCTGGTAGGATCGGTAGACATTTATTATTACTCCTTATCTATCGGTTTGCAAACTTAGGTTATTTACCTAATTTTTTATTGATCTCATCCACTAACTGTTCCTCTAAAAGACGGCCGATCTTTTTTAACTCTATATCTGAGAAATTAAGAAAAGGTCTCCCGCCTTCCTCTACGAAATCAGCTACTTGTTTATTAGTCAAATCAGAATCGGATCTAGAACCGGATACAGTGATATCGAATCCGGATGATTTGCCTTTCCCTGAGATTGATTCAATAAGCTGCCCGGTTCGTGTGATGTTGGATTTCCCTGGAGATGTCAGCGAGGATAGCTTGGAATCCTTCTTTCGTTTCTCAACATATCCAGGTGATAGTTTCTTAAATGGCTTCTTTTTAGACCCAGTAGATTCAACGGACCCACCTAATTGCGCGCGTATACGCATAGTGTCTGCCATTTCTTTGGCAATCTTATCCTGATTCGTGGATGACAATACCTTTGCTAGGGCCGATTGGAATGCACCTAATATATCACCGGGTTTTGCCAAGCTATTCGTCGTCCTCGCTAGTTACGTCGTCGATTAAGACCTGAGATGCTAATTTAGATTCGAGCACGGCCTGAGTCTGTTCCTCGCGGGCCTCTTTGTCTTTAAGCGGGTACTTTTTAAGAATAGCGGCGATCTCTTTAGCCGTTAGATCTAAGAAGGGGCGCGCCCTGCCTGATATTGGGGATGCCTGCCCGTAGGTGCCGCGGATATTGCCTTCTGCTTTACCGGCGGAGTCGCTACCGTCTTCGAATCCTATCTTAACCTTACCGCGCCTTTGATCTAATACGGACAACTCCTCGAGCATGTCGCCCGAGAGTTTTAGATTCACTTTGCCTTTACCTTTTCTACCAATTTTGAAGTTAAGAGAGTCAGCATATGCTTTTGAGTATGACCCTGCTTTTCCACTCCAAGCCTTATCACCAGGTCCTTTGCCGTTAAGCGTGCGGTCTCGAACGTAACGGACAAGGTCAATTGCGATCGCCGTTCGCTCTTCCTCTGTGTACCGGGTGGATATCTCAATTTCCTTCTGAATCCACTTGTTCGCCATCTACTGCCTTTTCATTTTGAGTTAATGGATCTTTGGGATTTGGATCGTCAACGATCTCGATCGTGTTAGCTGCTTCGATCTCGGCTAATAATAAATCAATCTTGGCTTCATTGAGCTCTGGGTTTAGTTTCTTAAGCGCGATCTTAACCGTCGTTAGTCCCGAAGCGATTTCTTTAATCAGGCTATCGAGTAGAGCGGTTCGATCCTGCATCGGGAGCTGTTCACTGAATTCAACGGTCACGAATGATCCTGGTGCGAATTGTTTACCTTGTGGAAACCCTACACTCTTTGACCATACGGGATGCATATTGTTGATCATGAGAGACCAGAGCGCTTCCTCGAATTTCTTAAAGTATGGGACCTGTCGTTGACGTTCCTCTACGGTATCCATCTCATCTACCATCTTAGAAACGCCTGATGCGAAATTCTCAGAGGTTAATGACCCAACCGATCCAGGGCGAATATTTCTGGATTGTAACCACATGGCGAGCTCTGCTTGAATAAGCTGGATAACTTTATCAGAATCAACCTCTGGCTTAATCACACCAACCTTAGGGTCGCCTCCAGCGGTAGGATCGCCTTTTAATCGCCAAAATACGTTAGGCGACATTTTCAGATTCTCTTCGTCTATGTTGATTCCATAGATGATCGAGAAGCACTGAAACTTCACTGCGTAATTTAAATCAGTAAGGAGCACCGGGAATAGTTTAGTCATCGCCAAAGTATCGGTGTCGCTTGGTGGGTTAAGGGATTGCCTGGACTTAACTGCATACACGAATGGGATAGCGCCGTAAGGATTCACGCCGTCTATTTGTCGCTCGGTCATCATATCGTCTAGGATATTGCCGTCTGAATCCTGAATCAAAAATTCAGTGTCACTATAAACGTATAGGACAACACATTCTTTTCCGGTGACGTAGTTAACTTGTTTCCCGATTATCTTTACGAAATGAGTTACCTGCATCGGGTCGCACGGGTTAGTCGAGCAGACGAAAAATCTATCGGACGGGATTACACGTAAGCGTGGGTTAAGCCGTGCATCTAAATAGGGCTCAAGCGCTGTGTTTTTGAATAGATTAAAGAACTCATTTGATTCCCCACCGACGGTGTTGATATCGAACATCTTAATATAGAAATCTAATAGATCGGCGTCAGATAGTTTTGATATCGTTCGCATTGGCGGGCTGTTATAAAGTTTTGCTAATTTTTCAACTAGGCGACGAAGGATATTAACGGGAGCTACTCGAAACTTAGCCTGTTGATATGTTTCAGGGGATAGTTCGGTGGATAGAGCTTCCAACACGTATTGAATAAGATTGCCTTCGTAGATATCAAAGAGTTGAGCGTTGTGATCTAGCTTACCGCCGTGCTCTTGATATTTTTTGGCAATATATTTCGTGTCATCTCTAAGGCTCATAATTGAACGATCCCCGTATGCTTTCGATTAGCTGCAATGTGGTTCCAGTAAACATAATAACCCAAAGCATCGCCTTTGTGTCCAAGGTTGCCTTTGTCGGATGGAAATCTACCCTCTAATGTTTGAGATGATAGGTCGAGAATAGTGTCTTTACAAGACGGATCGATCTCTAGTTTTGATTCCCCTGCGGCATTTAGTAGGTAGGAATTGGTATGGTTCACTCTATCAACGATAGCTGGGTTAGCGGCGGGTACGCACATAGTGAATTTATACCCGTGCTGAGTAAGCATCTCTCGTATGTAGTGGTAATCAGAAAACCCGGTCCCTGATCTACGAGAGGATCCGGACGCGTCGCCGTGTATTTTAAGATGAATCTTTTTAGTGTGTTCTTTATAGTCGTAACAGAAATTTTCCATCGTCTTTATGGTCGATGAGCTTTTAAGGGAATACTCGCGCTTAAGTCTGTGCTTACCAGTCTCGTTTTGAATAACGAGTAGCGACGTAGGATTGACGTTGAAATCGAAGGTTAGGGAGATCGGGAGTTCATAGTTCACGGGTGGTTGTTTTTTAATGTGTCGTGCCTCATCGAACGGATAGTAGGCGAGCCCATCGAAGGAGACCCATTTCGCTAGATACTCCTGCTCGAATGATTTTGGATCTAGCTCGTGCTTGGCAGCTTCGATTTCAGATTTGTCAATAAACGGGTTATTGGCCGTATCCCATTCAAATATTGACCAATCGTCTTTAGCCTTAGCCGCCATATAAAATAGATAAGCATCGGTTCCCTTACCCGCTGGTGTGGTAGTTACGAACGCCCCACCGCCGTAATCAGATAGTGTCGGTCGAATAGCTAACCATATTTTTTCTAGCTTTTGTGTGTAATAGGCTACTTCGTCTAAATAAACTTTATAGTATTTCTTGCCGCGCACGCGACGGATCTTTTCGGCACCTAGCACTTGAACGTATCTACCGCCCTGAACATACACACGCTGCTCTGTTATTTTAGGATTGGGGTTCCATCCGAGCTCATCCATGCGGTCGATTAAATCATCCCAGATAATTTCTTTTGATTGCACGTTGGTGGGGCCAACATAAATCATCCCAGCCTTGCGCGGCATTCGTGGAATCGTTTCACACATGTCTTCGATAATGCCGGTCGTTTTCCCACCACGTCGTCCGGTTAACCAGAAATTAAATCTAGATTGCAGCGAGAGTGCTTCGCTTTGTTTATGATGTATTACTTGTTGGTTGGCTTGTTCCATACGATTGAGGGATGCGGAACATATTTTAAATCATCTTTAGATACTAAATCACCATCACTAATTTCGTGTTTATCTTTTTGACCAAGCCATTGCTTACCTAACCATATGAGCATTGCGGGTGATGCGTTCGGAGACATCGCTGCTTGATATTGTCTTCGACGTAAAGACATTTTGCCTGCTGCGGCCTTTTGTCTAAAAACCACCGCAAAATTTGTTTTATATTTCTTTTTACAACCGCGCTCTAACGTGTCTGACGAGATATCTAGTATCCCGCAAATCTCTTCTAATGTGCAATGTAGGTGACAGAGCTTTTCGAATTGATCCCAGTTAATTTCTTTTCTTGGGCGTCCTGCCTTAGCCATTAAGTAGCTCGGCTTTCTTGCCGGAGAACTTTTCCCATCTTGAAATAATCACGTCACAATATTTTGGATCTAACTCCATGGTGAAGCATCGTCTGGATGTTTTCTCGCATGCTATAATCGTTGAACCTGAACCACCAAATGGTTCGAACAATAAATTATTTGTAAGCGACGAGTTTTTAATTACCTGATCTATTAGTGCCACTGGCTTTTGAGTTGGGTGAACATATCCGTCCGTATCTGATTCCTTTTTATTACGGTAGTCAGCTAAAAACTCTAATACGGTTGTTTGTTTTCTATCACCATACCAGTTATGTGATTTACCCTCTTTCCATCCATATAGAATTGGCTCATGAATCCATTGGTAATCGGAGCTTCCCAATATAAGCGCGCTCTTTTTCCAAATAAGGCAGCTCTTAAGTAGCCATGGCTGTGCAATGAATGCATTTCTAAAAAGATGTCCCGATGTGTCTGCATGGCAAATATAAATTGATGCGCCTTCATTTAGAACGACGCTCATACTTGTGTAAACATCATCTAGAAACTGAATAAACTCTTCTGGAGATTTATCATCATTTTTAATTTTACCATGTTTATTTTTCAATCTATCTGGACTAAAACGAGTCGCCCTTGATTCTGAGACATAATTAACATTGCAGGGAGGATCGGTGAATATCATATCAGCTTTTTCGCCGTTCATAAGTGCTTCAACGTGCTGAATGTTTACTGAATCACCGCACATTAATCTGTGCTCACCAAGTTGATAGATATCGCCTAGCTTAGATTTAGGTATTTCAGGAACGCCAGGGACCTCATCCTCGTCAGCGTTGCCGTGATAATCAATGGGAGCCATCGCGTCTTCTAATTCTTCCGGGCTAAACCCCGTGAGATCCATGTCATAGTTTTCTTGGTCTAACTCTAATAGCCAGTCATTAAGTTTAGGCAGATTCCATTCACCGCCATGCTTGTTGGCTGCGATGTTCATCGCCTTTTCGGTCTGTTCGTCTACGTCAACCTCTCGATATTTAAATTTCTCGCCGTCTATCTCTACGAATCCTTCTGCTACGGTCCATGTTTGAGTTGGGGTTAAATAATTTGTGGTTATGGTCACCGGTGAATCAGGCGGGAGTGATTTCAATCTTTGATGGCCGCCGACCATCTTTCCAGAACGCCTATTGAATACAATGCATCCAAGATCGCCGAATTTTTTAAGTGATTTTCCTAGCGTATCTAAATGCCAGTCGTCGATTTGCCTTGGATTAAGTTCGTTTGGTTTTAGATCACTAACTTTCATTAGTTCATTTTCTTTCTGTTCTTACGAGTGATGCGTTTCTGTTCATGGGTGATCGAATTGCTCGTTCAGCATTTTATCTAGAACATCTAGGATGGACTCGAGCATTTTCGCGGATAGGTTTTTAATATTATTTTTAATGTCGTTTATGTATTTCTCTGATCTTACGTCGGCGACGATATCACGAAGGACATCGATGTCCATTTGTAGGCCGTACTTCTGCGGGCCAAAGGCTAGCATGGCCGAGATGATTCCTTCTGCCGTGTGCACCATTTGCTCATCGGATTGTTGTTTATTTAACTGGAATGACAACGGATTAAATAACTCCCCTAGAAGTCGAGACGAACACGAAAGGACGGATTTGGCAAAACCCTAGAATGGTATTTTAACCATAATTAAAAGGGGGTAGTGGGTAATTCGTGAAAAAGCGCGTGTCTTTTAATTGCGATCTCTGCGGGCTTGATAAATATCGACGGATTTGGATCGAGCGCCTACGGGTCCGCGTCTGTAGTAAATGCGAGGCCATGGCATGTTCTACCCATCTATTTCCCTCCCTATCTATCCTTAAACTAGATTTAAAGGCCATTGAGGACCTTAAAAAGGCTAGTTGATTCAAGTGGTTAGTCTTTATACCTAATGCGTTAGATTAAGCTTTACTATCCTATCTAGATGGGTTATATTATCTAAATAGGAGAGCGAATCATGAATGACATCCACCAAAAAGCAATCGAGATGGTTCAGGAAACGGTTAACCGCCTGGAAATATATCGCCGCGTCGTCGGTAAAGAGAACCACTACACCATAGACCAGATCAATGAGGCTTGCTCGCATCTTATCAAGGCCAATCACATTCTAGAAAACCTGAAAAACGAGGAGTAATTTTATGAATGATTTATTAAATAAAAAATGTCCTATGTGTGCCGAAGAAATTTTAATCAACGCCCTCAAATGCAAACACTGCGGCGAGATGGTGGATCGAAACATTAAGTTTAAAGAGGAAGCGATCGTTGTTGCTGTAAAGCCCGCCTTTCATAGAGGGGTTGCAGCCATTCTCTCAGTATTCATCCCAGGACTGGGTCAGATGTACGCCGGACGGGTCGGCACGGGACTCGCCTGGCTTATGTTTACCTTTTTCGGATACGTTCTTTTTATTATACCCGGACTAGCTCTGCATGTGGCTTGCATTTTAGAGGCTACGAACGTCTCTAAGGTGAAGGCTTAAAAATGTTTCTATGTAAACTCTGCGACCGGAAAAAGTCCGATGATCAATCCCGGAATCTATATCTAAGCTCTGACGACATACTTTTCGTTTGCATTGTGTGCCATGGGATTGTGTCCCGCTATAGGTACGAGGCAGCTAAGGCGGCCGGGTCTCGCGTGACTGAGAAAAAGGCGCGGTCTAGTGTCGAGAACGGGAAATTAGGCGGGCGACCTAAAAAGGTTCTACGTGGAACACTGTGACAACGCATGTGGCCATTTGAATGCGTCTCCTGTGGAAGCAGGGCTCACGCGGACATAAACGCGGCGCGAGCAATAGCACGAAAGGGTTCGGAGATTATCAGGCTCCGTTTTGTACCTCCTGAATGCTTAGCTCCTAGTTAGGGCCTCTCTAGGGGTTCCAGAGGGGCTAGTCAGCATCTACATAGGTCCTTAGGGCTTAGTCCTTCGCCCGGAGCATCCCGCGAGCATGAGCGCAGCGTTATGCCTCTAGGTCTAGATACTCTTTTACTTATATCGTTAGCTATTGCGTTAAATTTATTTTGAAACGCTCGGGGTTTTTAGTTTTATAACTTACTCGCCCCGAGGTTAAATTGATTTTACTACAAACTCAATTGGTCTAACCGTAAAGCATTTCGCAGGTAAAAACCAATAAAATTTGTAGTGTTAGTTTTGGTGGCCCTCTCATTGGCCATACAGTGTTCGCTATATTCTTTGGGGAATGCGGGCATGGGGATGCGGAATCCCTCGTGGGCGAAAGCTCATTAGCATAGTCTCTAGACCCTTTTTCGTAGAGACATTTGGGAAGTACGACGATAGCGACCGAGCGACGGTTGAGATTAGTTCGTGATGTTAGCGGGGAACCCTCTGGTCAAATCCAGGGTAATAGCGGAAATCACCCTTACAGAGAGGGGCAAGAGCTGCGGGCAGGGACTAGGTAGAATCGGTCTGACCCTGTTGGACAGGAAGTCCAGCATAAATAGCGTATAGCACATCAGTTAGTACAGGTATCTACGCCAGAGAATAAGAACATTGGGGACATGAATAAGTCTTATTTAAGCACTCCTCCGCTCACTCGCTCTGGTTGAGTTTAAGTCAAGAGGTTTTGAATGAAACAAATGGTTGAATTAAAAAAAATAGAACTAATAAAAGCTTTAGAAAGTGAAATTAAGCTTTACAAAACTGACTTTAGAAAGCAACTATCTTAACTCGCGTAATCACAAGAGCCTGTAATCTAGTCGATTTACATATAAATTAAAACAAATCTGTCTGTTTACATCCAAAAATAAACAAAGTATTACGCAATGTAATACCTGTGAGGATCATTAAATGGATAGAGAAATGCTTCTAGTTAAAGAACAGCGCATGAGGGGTGCCATGAACGAGATCATCCCCGATTATATGCATGGAAGCATTATGCATTGGCTTTGGAATGGCGTTGAACCTGGGCCTTTCTTAGCCTCTATTATCTGTAACAACCTAAAAGGTGCTGTCTTCGCGGCCGATACTACGAATAAACAAATCATCGTTGCCTATGTAGAATTCTTTAGTTGGTACATGCCTGGCGCTTCATGGGGCTCGTTAGAAAAGATGACTAAATGGTCTAATGCCGGCGGATGGAATGGGATGCTAAATGCCGATCCCACAGAAAGCCTCAAACACATCTTTACGGTGCTGTCTGACGGAGGAAATGATGCACAGATGAACCTGGGTCTTTCTTAGCCTCTATTATCTGTAACAACCTAAAAGGTGCTGTCTGACGAGGGAATGGGGCTATGAAAAAATCTGAATCAATAGCCGAACTGGCGAAAGCGCTCTGCAAGGTTCAATCTGATTTACGGCCTGCTCTCAAAGACAGTAATAACTCGTTCTTTAAATCGAAATATGCTGGCCTCGCCTCCATCTGGGATGCTATCCGTAAGCCCCTAGCTGACCACGGGCTATGTATCTCCCAAGGATCTGAACCCACCGCAGACAATAGGCTTAGAATCACCACCATGCTCATGCACACATCAGGCGAATGGCTTTGTAGCGCGTTCGAGGTCCAACTCCCTAGGAACGACCAGCAAGGACTAGGGAGCGCTACCTCCTACCTCAGACGCTGCTCCCTGGCCGCCATCGTGGGCGTGACCCAGGAAGACGACGACGGGAATCTCTCGAGCTCTACTAACGCAGACGATAAACTTAGAAATGAAAAACAAAGCCGACAAAACGAAAAGATTGAAAATGGAAAAGGATTACCTAGCGAGGGAAAGAGGAATGATCAAAATAGTTTGGTCACTAACAGGCCGGGTAGAGGAAATGATGCACAGATTGTCGGCGCTAGAGGATCAGCTAATCAATACGGCGATAAAGGAAGTAAGGCGGGAGAAGTCAAAAAAGAAGCCGCCAAAGAAAAAGAAACCCCTAACGCATTAGATGAACAGATCAAAGGAAACGATGTACCGCCTAGTGGATCAAATAGCGGAAAACCTAAACAAGCGATTACCCAAGTCCCAGGAGGAGCTAGATCCAAGAACGTTATCGCTCCTAAAGTCGCTGATCCAACAAATCAGGCAACACCGAAAACAGGAAAAGAAGAGATAACCGAACGCCAGGGCGAACCGCTTCCCCCTATCGAGGATGTTCCTGACGCCGAACTTAAAAAATATGTCTCAAAATGCTGGCCCATGAAGAAAATGAGTAACCCGATCGTGCATGCAAAGATGATGGCCGCCATCCATGAAATAGAACGCAGAGGATCTAAAATAGATCGTCGAGGAATGCCCGAGCTCGTTACGCCCGGAGAAGGATCAGTGCAATGAATGTAAATAAAGCGATTTTAATCGGTCGATTGGGGAAAAAGGTAGAAATTAAACTATCGAAAAATAATAAACCCTACGCGCATCTCTCGATCGCAACCAAGGATTTTGATAAATCCACCACCTGGCATCGCGTATCCGTATTTAATCAATCGGCAGACTATATGGATAAATATGCATCCGTCGGGGATACGATCTATGTCGAAGGGGAGATTAAAAATAGCCAATATAAAGACAAAAATGGCGTCATGCAAAATAGCTCAAACATCATGGCCCATCAAATCTCTATCGTAGATAAGGCCGCTGCAAGGAAAGCCAGCCCTTCGCCAGATGTTTTTGATCCCAATTTCGATCAAGACATGCCGACCATATCGCGGCCAACCAGGGCCATGGATCCACCCCTGTTCGAGGAAGACTTCCCGTGAGCGTGTGTAAAAAATGTAATTACGAGGGCCAATATTTACACGCCACTACTTGGAAAATGATCCCGTGTGATTCATGTAGTGTATTCGATGAAAAAGTAAACGAACTTATTGACGAAGTTCAAGACACGAAGTTCTATAAAAGAGATCAGGCCATGGATGATCGGAAAATCCAAGAAGCATGGAATGAGAAAAACAAAACTAAAAGGGATGAATGAACTCGTGATTTTAAAATCTAATATTCCAATTAAAAACCCTAGGCAAAACCCCATGACCGTCTACTCGCTGCGTATCCCTAGGTTTTATCTACAAGAAGCGGATCGACTCGGGATTAATCTACCTGAAATGCTCAGAGCCACGCTCATCGCAGCAATTAATAGTTTAACCGATAGATCCGCCATGAGTGTGAAACCGAAAAGACCTTGGAAAAGAAAAGGCCCCTAAGTGATCGGATCACCCAGAGGCCAATATAGAGAACCTGCTGTATTAATGTTCTTACCGGAGTAAGTACGAGTGACGATTTTAATTTTATCGCCCACGTCTAGGCTAGTCAATGCATGCTTATTGTTGGAGCCAATTGCATGACGATAAAGTCTGAAACAGACCGTTACCAGCGCTGGCTTAGTAAAGAAATTAAACTCGCCGAATCTCTGATCAAAAAGAAACGATCTCCTTATAATTTTTCACTTGTTACAGGCACGCTTGATGCCCTTAAGAAGGCGCCTGATAAATACGTTTCGTTTAAAAAAGACGGAGCATCATGATTTCTTTTAGGGGAAAGTATTCTAAGAAAAAAGGGAAATACGGTGCTCAGAAGGTCTCTTCCGATGGCTATTCTTTTAGTTCAAAACTAGAGGCCGCCACCTACCAGATCTTAAAACTAAGAGTGGTCGCAGGGGAAATCAAATCAATTGATTGTCAGGTCTGCGTCTATTTAACCAAGGCGCGCGTCCTTTATATCCCTGATTTTAAATGCGAGCTCACCGACGGGCAAATTATCTACGTCGAAAGCAAAGGATTTGAAGCCGCTCGTTGGCCCACGATTAAAAAGCTTTGGCTATGGTATGGCCCGGCACCGCTAGAAATCTATAAGGGTAATTATGATCGCCCATTTCTAGCTGAAACCATCTACCCAAAACAGCATGGCGGGGACTAACTACACGTATGATCGGGAGAGTACAGCTTATAGATCCGGAGATGTTCGCCGTAGCCAGCCCCCGCGCGCACATGCGTCTCGTGACAAATCTCTTTTCGGTATGCTTATTTTAAATGTTGAGGATTTATTAAATATGGCAAAATGCTCGGCAATATGGAAAACGATGGACGATATCTTAGATAAGAATGGTCCAGGGCCATTCTCTACTTTCCTTATTTCTAAGGCATCAAGAAGAGGGAAAAAGCTTGAACAACTCCTACGTATTGTTTCTCAATATAAAAAAGCCATGGATACGGGCGTAGATAAAGCGTTCATACAGGCTCTTATGTTTAAAGCCTGTTTAGATCTAAATAAATGAAAACCCTATTCGTTTATTGCTCATCTCTTGAGTGCTCCCATAGGCAGCAAAGGGAAAGGGGCAAGAAAGTACGAGATGGACTTGCTATGATAGAGAAAAGTTCAGAGGAAGCTAAGAGAGATAAATGCCCCGATTGTGGACACTACTTATTTTTTCAGAGAAAACCGCTTGAATCTCAAAAATGGAGGAGAAACCTAAAATGATGTTCTTTAAGGTTATCTTTTGCGAAATGTTTGGCCCTGTTTTTTTATTTCTATGGGGATGTATTTTCTTTCTCATTGGCATTGGAATAATCTAAATGAAAAAACAACCAAATATAAAAAGCGTCTATGCAATCGGCCATGAGGAGTTTCCAGACAAATGGGCTATCTATGGGTTTTCAATGGGCGGATTCCAAATGCAGGCGCTGACGAAGACTTCCTGCGCCGGAGCCGCAGAATCCCCGGATGTGCAGCAGAGGGGTTCGTGTTTAAGAGAGCCACGACGGCGAACGGAGAGAAGATGCTGACCCGGTCCTTGCATTTACAAGTACCGCCTAACCCAGGGAAACTCGAAGACTTGCGTTACTCTGCGTCGCGCTTCGGTTTATTCGTCCAGCACTGGACTACACAGTTATTCTTTAATCGGCAGATCAGGCACCTCCCAACGAAGGGGATGGGCCAGCTCGCGAATCAAGCCCAGCACAGGGCTGTGGGAATACTCAATGCGCAGCGTGCCGCCGCGAAGGAAACCGGCGATAAGACGAACGCTCCGCAGATTACTTTTACGTCATGCCCAGCGAAGATAGAAAAGTCGGTTGATTCAAAATTTGACTACTGGGTGGACTTTGAAACCCAGTTCGCGAAGAAGCGCGTTCGCATTCCAGCGAAGTCGCACAAGCGGCTCAACCATTTTCTTCGTCAAGGTTGGGCATTAGCAGAGGCGTGCGAGGCCGTACTTCAGAAGAATGGGCGCTGGCAGGTTCGCGTGTTCGTCCAGAAGGAGGTCGCCAAGGCAGAGCCTCAGACCGAGTGCCTTGGTGTTGATGTTGGTATCGCCCACTGTGTTTCCCGGAGTGATGGGTACTTAGGCAAGGGTTTGTCATCCACAATCCGACGCGTCCGATTACAAGACGGCGAACGCCGTAGGCAGGGCCATGCTGTAAAGCGCCCTAAAACATGTGTAAAACAGCAGTTAGACATTGAAGCCCGTAGAGCGGTTGCACGTTGCAAGCGCGACGGGTTGAGTCTAGCGGTTGAAAACCCGAAGCGATTGGCCAATCTGAGAAGTGGAAAACTTCACGGGTGGGCTAGATCGTACTTTGCAAATCGTGCTGCATGTATAGCAGATGAGAAGGGTATCTGGGTTACACATGTAAACCCAGCCTACTCGTCTCAAACCTGCTCCGCGTGTGGCAATCGCGATAAACAGAGTCGAGTGAAATTAGTGTTTAAATGCACTACCTGCGGAAGCAGGACCCATGCGGATGTTAACGCCGGTAGAAATCTGGCCGCATCTGCATCGCGGGTAATAGCTCAGAGGGTTCGGAGTAAATCAGGCTCCGTTAATGAGGGTGCTTTATGAGTGAGCGTGACGCGAACTCTCAGCATCTTCGTACCTGGGTTACCATTCATAAAGGCGGATCCGGGCTGATTCGAACAACCACCGTCAATGATGGCATTCCCTCGCCATGCTGCGGTTGGCGAATCCGTCCGCCCCGTTTGACCGCCCTACCAATTAGGCTGTACGGATCCATCTATTTAGAGCCGCTCGCAATTGCTGCACCTGCAAGCCCCCCAAGTACTGAGAACAGAATAACGGTCAGTGGATCAAATGACCGCCCCTCGCAAGCCGTAGCATGGCATTTATCTAGGGCCGACTTCATCGACACGAGATTGAGTTTGTCTTCTTCACAGACCTTCGCGTAATCGGCCAATGACTTAGTCTGTTTTTCGGTCAGGATCTTTGTCTGCGCCAGACACGGCATCGATGACATCGGAATTTGACATGCCATCAAAGCGATTGTTAATAGTCTCTTTGTTTTTAAAAAGTGCATTATCTATTTCCAATCTCTGCTTTTCGATTTCAAGGTCTCGATTTTTCTTTTTAGACATCGATCGCCCAAGACCAAACGCCAGTAGAAACGTTGGCAGGTGTTTTTCTAGAAGTGCTAAAAACTTATCTAGAAAACTCATGCTTTCTTTTTAAGTAGACCTTGGAAAATATCAGCGATTTTAGCGTAAATGGGCTTGATTCCTGGCTTCGATTTCAACGCATCCAAAATATCGTGAAGCGCTACGGAACCAAGTCCAGACATGAGCCACACTGATAATCCAGCCCAAGAGAATGGCTTTTGCGCCAACATGAAAAGAACGCCTGCAAGTAGGGAAAGAATGGGCGCGGCAAAGGGTTTGTTTTCGCCTAACTTATCCCAATGAGGCTTTAAAAAAGAAACCTTCATCGATGAGATCAGGAGAGTGATGATTACAGCTACTTTAGCCGGGAATAATAGACCGCCAAAAGATTTAAGAGCTTCCATTGCTTGGTTTAAGAATTCCATTTCCATATTCAATTACCTTCCTTAGTTATGTATCTGATTCGTTCATGAGCCACGTCGAGATCCTGTTTCATCTTAGGGATTATCGAAATGACTTCTTTGAAGTTTTTGAACTCTATTTTTAACTCTGTAATGGCGATCGTGCAATCCTGCAAAGCTCTAGTTTGCGACATGTCTGCTGCTCTTTGTACTGCGTCTGCATCACGCTTTTTATTAACAATGAACCCAATAATCTCTCTGATGAGGAGGAGCACTAGAGCGCCCGTTGTTAACCCGTCTGTGTTCACGCTGGGTTCTCGAATCCACCCTTGAATGCAGTGCTTAGTTGAACGTGAAGGTGATTCCCGGTGCCTGCGTCGTGCTCGACAATAAGCCTGTTCTTTCCGTCTTTTCCCATCGCCGAGTAAATGTCGTATTTAAGCCTAAAATGCGTAATAAAGCGTTGTTTTAGGGTCGCGTCCCACTCTCTAAGTGAGATGTCGAAAGCGCGTGCGTCCCTATGTGTGCTCGAAACTCTTTTTAGTTCTAGGTCTTCTGCTTCAGTAGAAACGGTATCGGTCACAACGAACGGGCAGTCATTTGTTTTTGCCCAAAATAGCATGTCACAAAGAATCATCATCGCAATGGGATGAAGCCTCAGCGAGCGCTGTCTGATCTGTTCTTCCTTGAAGCATGACCATACGTTCATAATTTAGTTTATCTTAATAAAACAATTTACCACAATAGACAGAGGCTGCGAGTCACCGTTGCCGTTAGATTGAATATAAGTTGGTGATGCCGTAACCGTTGTTCCAATGCCGCCTTGTGTGGCTATGGGGACCGGCGAAGTGCCCGATGTGCCATTGTTCTGAAGAGACGCATCGTGTTGATGGGCTTTATTATGTGAGC
>Ga0163150_10002081_pt1 | contig 31975 bp, 24 predicted proteins | sample OliLakLV19P2IB_FD_148628 | JGI IMG/M metagenome (GOLD analysis project Ga0163150, IMG submission 148628) | Freshwater microbial mat bacterial communities from Lake Vanda, McMurdo Dry Valleys, Antarctica - Oligotrophic Lake LV.19.P2.IB | ecosystem: Environmental > Aquatic > Freshwater > Lake >...
AACCAACGACCACGACCCCCCCCCCGCTCTCCATGCCATCACCGAAACGACCGCTCTGGATCTCCCCCTCGCCCCTTGACTTCGCTGATCAGCCGGTCGGCGCTCGCTCCTCCGCGCAGACGGAAGAGTTCCGCGCGCAGCAGGCGTCACCCGGTCGGCCAAAGCAGGGCTCGAGTCCGGATGGAGACCGCAAACTCGGGGACGGTCGCGGTCCCGATGGGAACCGAGGCGGACCGCCGGTTCCGATTCCGCCCGCCCGCATGCGGCGCAGCTTGTTTTCGCTCCTCGTGGTCTTGGCGATCATCTTCATCGGGTTCCTCGCGCTCAAGGCTGCGTCGCCGGATCTCCGCGACATTCCCACGTGGGGGCAGTTCATGGTGCTGGCCCAAGAGCAGAAGTTCGAACCGAATTCGGTTCGGATCGAAGACACCCGGATCACCGCCCTTGTCAAGCCCCACACGAAGGGCATCAACGAGAAGAGTGATCAGCCGACCCGCGTATCGGTGCAGATCGTTCCCACGAAGCCCGAGTACTACATCGAGGCGCTCGATGAGGCGAAGGTGCCGTGGACATCGGCGATGGGCACCGCGGTCTGGCAGGGTCTGCTCATCTCGCTCGCGCCGGTTGTTCTTCTGCTGCTCGTCCTGTGGTTCCTGATCGCGCGGTCAATGCGCGGTGCGGCGGGCGGCCCTGGAGGCATGCTCGGCAGCTTCGGCAAGAGCCGCCACCGCGTGCAGAGCAAGGACTCGGTCGGCGTCACCTTCAACGACGTTGCGGGTGTGGACGAGGCGAAGGAAGAAGTCGCCGAGATCGTGGAGTTCCTCAAGAACCCGAAGAAGTTCCAGCGGCTGGGCGGGCGCATTCCGCGCGGTGTGCTTTTGGCCGGACCTCCCGGATGCGGCAAGACGCTGCTCGCAAAGGCCATCGCCGGCGAAGCCGATGTCCCCTTCTTCTCGATCTCCGGATCGGACTTTGTCGAGATGTTCGTCGGCGTCGGCGCCAGCCGCGTGCGCGATCTCTTCAAGCAGGCCAAGGAGAACTCGCCCTGCATTATTTTCCTCGACGAGATTGACGCGGTCGGTCGGCGGCGCGGCGGCGGTTTCACTACCGGTGGCCATGACGAGCGCGAGCAGACGCTGAACGCGATCCTTGTCGAGATGGACGGGTTCGAAGCCAACGACCAGGTCATCGTCATTGCGGCGACGAACCGCGTCGACGTGCTCGATCCCGCACTCACACGACCAGGGCGGTTCGACCGCTCGGTCTCCGTCGGCTTCCCCGACGTCGTCGGCCGCAAGCAAATCCTCGGCGTGCATGCCAAGAAGGTCAAGATGGGTCCCGATGTCGAGCTGGACCGGCTCGCGCGCGGCACCCCGATGTTCTCCGGCGCCGATCTCGCTGCGGTCATCAACGAGTCGGCGATCATTGCGACGATGGCTGGCAAGGAATTCGTGGAGCAGGCCGATCTCGACGAAGCCCGCGACAAGATCCGCTTCGGTCGCGCGCAGAAGTCCCGCAAATTCGAGCAGCAGGAGCGCGTCGCCACGGCGTATCACGAAGCTGGTCACACGGTGATTCAGGCGCTGCTTCCGGACGTCGATCCGCTGCATAAGGTCACGATTATTCCGCGCGGGCAGGCGATGGGAGCGACGTTCTCGCTGCCCGAGAAGGACCGCTACGGCTTCTCGCTCAAGTATCTGTCGGCGACGATGCGCGTGCTGTGCGGTGGACGCATTGCCGAGCAGCGGAAGACCGGCGATGTCTCCAGCGGCGCGTCCATGGACATCCGCATGGCGACGAGCTACGCCCGCCACATGATTCTTGACTGGGGCATGAGCACGCGTCTTGGCTTCGTGAATTACTCCGGTTCCGACACGCGCGAGCAGTTCATCCCCGAGAAGGACTACTCGCCAGAGACCGCGCGGATCATCGACGAAGAAATCCGCCGCATCATCGACGAGGCGTACGCGGACGCCGATCGCATCCTCACCGAGAACTGGGACCACGTGGTGGCGATCGCCGAGTCGCTGCTCAAGCACGAGACGCTGCAGCGCGAGGATGTCGACCGCATCATGCGCGGCGAGCGCATCGATAAGCCGACTGTGGCCGAGCTGCTTGCCGCGGAAGCCGCCAAGCCGGCGAAGCCGACCATTGCGCCGCCACCCCGTCCCGAACCCGACGGCGGGCTCGGCGGTGCCATGCCCAGTCCGGCGTAAGTGCCGGCGTGGTGCACGCAATCCGGCGATGACGTGCTGCTTCGCATCAAAGCGGTTCCCGGCGCGAGCCGCAGTCAGATCGCGGGTCCGCTGGGCGACCGTCTGAAGGTGCGCGTCGCGGCGCCGCCCGAGGGCGGGAAGGCGAACGACGCGATCTGCGACCTGCTCGCCGCAGCGCTCGGCGTGAGCCGGCGCGATGTCACCATCAGCAGCGGAGCGTCGAATCCGGAGAAGGAGGTGCGCGTGAAAGCCATCCGCGCGGAGTTCGTCGTCGAGCGACTGAGCAGCTGAGCCCGTTGCTGGCGGCGAGAATCTAAGGCCCATGCTGTAACCGATCGCGCCCACGCGACTCTATGGGAGCAGTTTCTGCGTCGATCCGGTCACCCCGACGCTTGCACCATGTCGCCCGGCTGGTACGGTCTGGCGTTTGTTCACACTTCATCCAACGAAGAAACACGCATGAGCACCGCGACTCGTCCCATCCCGCCGGCCGCCGGGCAGGATGCAGCAGCACCCGCCACCCTCGTTCAGCCCTACCTCTTCTTGACCGACCGATTTGGACTGGGGTGGATGGTGAGTGTCGTCGCGGGCTGATGCCCGCCACGACAGGGCAGCGGAGCAACGGGTAGCTGTTTTCTCTAGCGCCAAAACCGATCCGGCGGATCGCCCGCTCCCACGTTCGGCGCGTTCGGATTGCTTTCCGTCGAGCACGTCGTCATACACCGCGAGCTTGCAGGATGAACTCACTGCCCCCGGTCACGCAGGGCAGAAGGAGAGAGGCTGGTGCGTGCGTAATTTTAAGGACCGAGCGCCTTGTGCAGATTGATGCGTCCGCTGCCGAGCTTCCCGCTGTACGCCGGGTTCGCGGCGCTGATGGAATCAACGTTGTTCTTGACGGTGTTCCAGACCTGTGTCCGCGTCCACGTCGGATGCTTGCTCCACACAGCCGCCGCGACGCTCGCGACGAGCGGCGTGGCCATCGACGTGCCGCTCAAGGCGGCAACGTAATCGGAAGTCGGATTGTTGAACACGTGATAGGTCGATCGGATGGAAACACCCGGCGCCGAGATGTCCACCCACGTGCCGTAGTTCGAGAAACTGGCCTTCGCGTCGGATTGCGACGTCGCCGCCACCGCGTACACATCGCTGCGCGAGCAGAGGTAATCGGCCGACTGGTTGCCGCTGTTGCCCGCGGCTTTGAAGACGAGACCGCCGTTGTTGATGAAGTACGTCGTGGCCGCTCCGAGTCCGCCCGAGTTCGATGAACCCCACGAGCAGCTTGCGATCTTCGCACCCTTGTTCGCGGCGTAATAGAGCGCACTCGCCGCGTAGTCCATGCGCACAAAGCCCACATGCTGACCACTGTAGTTGGCGGAATGGCCGATGCGCAGGCACATGACTTTCACGCCGTCGCCGGCCGCCGTGTTCGAACCGCTGCCAAACCCGCCGGCGGGACTGCTGACTGCGTACCCGTTGTTGTTCATCGCGGCGACGTTGCCGGCGCAGTGCGTGCCGTGGCCGTTGAAGTCGCGCGGATCACTGTCGGCGCCGCTGCAGTCTTCACCGGGCCAGCACGTCCCTATCGCAGACGAGACGAAGTCATACCCGACCCAGTCGTCCACGTAACCGTTGTTGTCATCGTCGACACCGGGCGAGCCGTTCTTCTCCGCGGTATTGATCCAGACGTTGCCGTTGGTCGCGGACGGATTCGAGCTCGACGCGTTCACGCCGCCCAGATCCTTGTGGTAGTAGCGCACGCCCGTGTCGAGCACAGCGACCGTGATGCTCGGAATGCCGTTCTGGATGTTCCAGCCTTCGGGCGCGTCGATGTCCTTGTCATTCGGCTGCTGAAGATGCCACTGCAGGGAAAAGCTCGGGTCATTCGGCACGCCGGAGACTGGATGGATGCCGATCTCCTGTACTTCGGCCGCGAACCCGCTCCAGCGGAACTCTTCCATTGCCGCCTCCAGCGACGTGGCTGAGGTGTCGACGGACACGACGTACCAGCCGGACATGTCGGGCAGTCCGCGCAGCGCGTCGTGGAACAAGTCAGCCCCTGGATACAACGGACGGAACTCCGTCACCGCGGCGCGGGCTGCAACAGCGTCGATCGGCGCGAATCCTGTCTGGTCCTTCACGGGCGATGCGAGCATGCGCACGGCGAGCGCCGCGTCGCCATGGAAGTTCACGACGAACTCGTCGGGAACGATCAGAGGAATCTCCTCGATCTGCACACCATCAATTGCTTCGGGCACGAGCGCGGCGAGGAACGGGTCGAGGTGGGGCTGACTGGAAATCGTGGCGACTGGAACGGTCTGCGGCACATCGGCCGCGCCGACAATCGCCGCGAGACCGAGGGGTGCGAGCAATCCAATAAAAACAAACGATGAATGCATCACTGACTCCTTGAACAAACAAACGGGAGCGATGAGTGGACCACGACCCGCGCGACATGAGCGCGCAACGCAAGCAGATCGCTGGCGAAGCAACGGAAACCGATGTGAGGCATACAGACACCTCCGCTCGATCCCGGCGGGTGACTTCGAGGACTCCCCCCACACAGGAGAGTTCGGACGAAGCGGTCTTGGCGGAAGAGAGTAACGCGCTCCGGCGGGAGTGAGCGAATCCTCTCCGCAATCGTCGCAGTCGCGCGACAGATTTCCGCGCGCGGCGGTCAGCCAGCCGTTCCGCTATCGTCGCGAGCATGCTGACCGCTGCTCGCGACGGCGTCTCGTTCGAATTCATTGCAATCGCGGTATGCGCTGGCGCGATCGGTCCGCGCATCCTCTCGCTGCTCGCACCAATGGTCAGCCCGACGGGCGCAGCGGCGGTTGTCAGCGGCGAACGGTTCGTGATAGTGCACGCCCGCGATGGCGCCAGTATTCCGTTCGGCGACGGCAGGCGACTTCGCGTGCGCCGTTTCTGGGCGTGGCTTGCCATCCACGTCGTCGGCGAGCCGCTTGGTGCGATCATCTGCCTCGGAACGCCCGCGACGACACGAGCACTGGCGGCGCACATCGCCGCGCAATCGACGACGTCAGCGTGACCACGATCACAGTACCGGCGTCACCGGCACCACCGGCCGCGGCGGACTCTCCGCAGCCATGCGCTGGCACTTCTCCGCGCAGCGGGCGCAGATCTGGGCGCACCGCACCATCCGCTCATCACCGCCGCGCTTCTGGCACTCGGTCGCGCAGAGCAGCGCCACGCCGGCGCACGCGCTGCACAGCATTCCGTGATGCGGCGAACCGCGGCGCAGGGACGCTGCGGAACTTCCGCAGATGTCGATGCAGTCGAGCAGCAGGTTGAGATGCTGGGCATTCGTCGACGAACCGCTATCGTGACCGCTGTGCGCGACACAGTTGCCGACAAGTTCGAGACACGTGTCGGCGCACTGCCGGCACAGCTCGGCGCAGTCACGCATGGCGATGAGATTCAGTTCGGGAGCGCCGCGCGGGAATGTGCGTGTGTCAAGCGACGACATGCCAGCACGCTATCGCGTGCCGGCGGCGATTCGTGTCAGGACGTTGCACTAATAGCCAAAGCGGTCACACATCCGACGGCGGCGGCGACTTCTTCCTCGTGCGCCGCGCCGTGCCCGGCACCGGCTTCTCATCACCCAGCGTGCGCTTGGTGCGCAGCAGATGGTGATAGTGCTGCGCGAAGCGATGTGCCTCGTCGCGGATCGCCTGACACAGCCGCAGGCCGAGATGCTCGCGGCTGAGCCGCAGCGGCTCCGTCTTCTGCTGGATGTACAGCAGTTCTTCCTTCTTCGCGAGTGAAATGACCATCGGCGGCTGTACCTCGATCTGCGCGAATGCTTCGAGCGCCGCATGCAGCTGACCGAGCCCGCCGTCGATAAGGATCACGTCGGGATATAGCTCCTGGCCGACGCCTGCGTCACGGTAGCGCCGGCTGACGACTTCGCGAATCGCCATGTAGTCATCGTTGTCAACACTCTTGATTCTGAAGCGGCGATAGCTGTCCTTGAACGGCCGTCCGTCGATGAAGCACACTTTGCTGCCCACGGTGTCGCCGCCGCCGAGGTGGGCGATGTCGATCGCTTCGACGCAGCGGATCGCGGACTCGAGTCCGAGCGCACGCTGCAGGCTGCGCACGCCGGCACTCGGATCCCCCGCAAAGACGGTGACTTCAGGCTGCCAATCATACTTCGCGCCGCTGCGCCGCTCGCGCTCGTCCAGCTTCTGGATCGCATTGATCTGGTCGCGCAGCGTCGCCGCCCGCTCGAACAGCAGCCCTTTGGACGCTGTCTCCATCTCGCTCGTCAATTCGCGCAGCATCTGGCTTCGCTTGCCGCCGAGGAAGCGCACGAACCGGTCGATGTCCGCGCGATAGGCCGCGGGCGTGACGCGATTCGCACACGGTGCCGAACACTGCTTGATCGCGTGCAGGAGGCACGGTCGGAAGAAACGGTTCTTCGGATTCTCGTGCGTGATGTCGAGTTCACAGGTCCGGAACTGAAAGACGCGCTGCAGCAGCTGGATCGCATGCCGAAGCGATGCGACCGATGTGAACGGACCGTAAACCTTCGCGCCGCGGAAGCGTTCGTCCGTGGGCTCGCGGGTGACGTACACCCCAGGGAACTCGTCGCGCAGCGTCACCGCGAGATACGGAAACGTCTTGTCGTCCGTAAGTTTCGCGTTAAACCGCGGCCTGGTGTCTTTGACGAGGCGGCTCTCCAAGAGCAGCGCCTCCCACTCCCCTTCGCACTCGATGACGTCGAAATCGTCGACCATGTCCAGCAGCGGCTGCTTTTTGAAGCCGAGGTCGGCCGACGGGATGAAGTAACTGGAGACCCGATTGGGCAGGCACGCGGCCTTTCCGACATAAAGGACGTGCCCCTCGCGGTCCTTCATCAGGTACACGCCGGCGAGCCTGGGGAGCGACCGGGCCTTCGCGAGCAGTCGACCGAGGCGGGTTGTCGGGCCCAGCACGGCACCCGCCGCGTCGATCTCTTCGTCCGAAAGGGCGGGTTCTTCCCCAAGGATCCCATCAACAGCGAGTCCCTCAAGCAGTTCAGCCTCGTCGGGCCCCCGAGCCGGACCGGCGTCGGAAACACCGGCTTCGGGAAGGACGGGGTCATCGGAAGAAAACGAACGTGTCATCGGAGGGTGAGACTCTACGCGCGCTTCGACTCCTTTTGCCGATAACGCCTTTCGAATTGCGGTTGGCCCTGCAACCGGAGTAGACTTGGCCCGTTCGCGTCACTGTCGGTTACCCGCGCCTGAATCCATCGGGCACGCGTGACCGACATATCGTCGGCGGTTTACTTCGCCTGTTTGCTTCCTTCGATCGCCCTCCTGACCGGATGTCATGCTGGCGCCTCGACTGGAAGTTTCTGTTTGGATCCGGTCTGGACGCTTTCTTTAGGAGAATTCCATGAAGCTCGTTGCCACCTTTGCCTCGCTCGCGATTGTCGCCCTTCTCTCGGCCTGTTCATCCAACAAATCCACCGACGCCTCCCCCGGCGCAGTGAACGGCTCCAAGGCCGCGTGCTGCGACTCGAAGGCTGCCTGCACCGACACGGGTGCCCCCGGCGCCGTCAGCGGTTCCAGCTGCAGCAAGACCTGCGCTGACAAGGCTGCCGCCCCCGGCGCTGTCAGCGGCAAGTCGGGCTGCTGCAAGTCCGCCGAAGGCGCGACTGCTGCCCCCGGCGCTGTCAGCGGCAACAGCGGCTGCTCGGCCGTGAAGTCCGGCTGCACCGCGAAGTAATTCGCCGGATCACGGCGCTGGCTCACATCGCTCGGTCAGGCTGAAATGTTCATGACAACGCCCGCACTGATTGCGGGCGTTGTTCTTTTTGGGCTGCGTCGGACTTCGCAAAGCGCCGTCTTCGATCGGAGCCGTTGACCGGTGACTGCGCCACAGTGACCAGACGCCGCGTCGGGAGCGGCCTTTCGATCAATCTGACAATCCGCTGTTGCCAAGTCGTGCAGCAGCGCTCACACTGCATTCCTGGTCCCGCGTCTCGCGGGTCGCACGGGAACTGGTCGCACGGAAAGAGAACGGGAGAAACATATGCGCATTCAAAGCAACAGATTCGCGGCGTTGGTGATGGCCTGCACGCTGGCGGTGACCCTGGGGACCAACGTATGCCATGCAGGCATTCCGAGTGATGCAACCTTCACGTACCAGGGACGGCTCGTGCTGTCCGGCGCGCCGGTCAACGGGACCGTCAGTCTGCGCTTCCGGCTCTTCGATCAGGCCGCGGGTGGCGCTCAGATCGGTGGAACGCTCGGAGTGTGCGGTGTCGATGTCGTGGATGGACTCTTCACGGTGGATCTCAACTTCAGCGCCACTGCGTTCGACGGCAACAAGCGATGGCTGGAGATCGGCGTGCAGTCGCCCGCGGGCAACTGCGCGAACTTCACGACGCTCGCACCACGTCAGCCCCTCAACGCAGCTCCGTACGCGGTGCGTTCGCTGCTGCCGTGGGAGACGCTCGGCGCGAACATTTTTTACAACGCCGGCAATGTGGGCATCGGCACGACCGGGCCGGCCGCAACGCTCGAAGTGTCGAAGCCCAACGCGACCGTCCGCGTCACGAGCACCGCCGCCGACGGCACGTCACAGCTTGATCTGAAGGGCGACTCGCCCAGCGGACTGAGCAGCAATGTGCTGGGAACCATCCGTTTTCTCGATGAACTGAACACCGTCCACGCGCAGATCTCTTCGGGGAAAGGACTTTTTTCCAGTCCGCTGAGCTTCGCCGTGGACGGAACCACGCAGATGGTGCTCACGAGCAACGGCAATCTCGGCGTCGGAACGACGCTGCCGGTCGTGAAGCTGCAGGTACTGGGCGGCGTCGACAGTGAGCCGGGGTCGGGCGGTTTCGTCGTGCTCGGAGCGACGAACGAAGGGAACATCTCGATCGACAACAACGAAATCATGGCCCGCGACAATGGCGCGCCGTCCACGCTTTTCATCAACAATGATGGAGGCGACGTCAGCATTCTCGCTAGCGGCGGCGGGCAGGTCGGGATCGGCATGGCGCCAGGCCCGTGCACGCTCACCGTCTTTAACAGTCTCTTTGTCAACGGCGGGGTGCAGCCGCGGATCGACGTCGGACCGAACGGGTTGATCCTGATGGACACCGGCGCGGACATCACGATCACCAACGGCGGGCTCGAGGTCAACACACCCAGCGGCGGTTCGACGTTCTTTAACCGCACGAACCCGGACGGCACGCTGATCAGCTTTCACAACAACGGAACAGATGCGGGCGGCATCGCCGTCTTCGGCAGCACCGTCAGCTACAACACGTTCACCGGCTCCCACCATGCGTGGACCGAGACGGCGATCGAGCCTGGTTCGCTCGTGACATTGACGGGAGCGAACGTCCGCCCGCACGCGGGCCCCAACTGCGAGGTTACGTACGGTGTCAAGGCCTCGTCGTTCGCCAACGATCCGCGCTGCCTCGGCTCGTACCTGAGCGCGGCTGATCCCACGGATGACGGCAGTCGCGACCTCGTCGCGTCAGTTGGCAACGGTGAAATGTGGGTCGTGGATTCCGGTACCGGCGACGTCGAGCCTGGCGACTATCTCATCTCGTCCGATGTCGCGGGATGCGCCATGCTCGATGACACGGAACGCTTCGCCGTGGGCCACGTGATCGCCCGTGCGGCAGAGCCGATCGACTGGTCGAGCGTCAAGGCCGCGCCCGGAAGTCCCAAGCGTGTTTTGCTCTCCGTGTTCTTTGAGAGCTTCAGCCGCCAGGGCGACGCGGTCGCGCTCGCCGAGACCGTCGCGTCGCTGCGCACTGAGAACGAAATGCTGCGGGCCCGGCTCGACGCGATCGAGAGCCGCCTCTCGACGACTCCTCTCGCAACGGAAGGTGGCGTCCGATGACTGCACCGCATTGCGTCCGGCGCATCGCGGCCGTCGGCGCGGCGCTCGTCGCTCTCGTGTCGACGCTCGCCGTCGCCCCGCTCGGCGGCGGTTTCGACCTGTCATGGCACACCGTCGATGGCGGCGGCGAAACGTTCTCAGTTGGTAGCGGGTTTGTGCTCGGCGGAACCATCGGCCAGCCTGACGCCGGCGCCGTCATGACCGGCGGCGCGTTCGCCCTGACCGGCGGGTTCTGGCCGGGAGCTGAGTTCACGAGCGGTGTCCCGTGCTTCTCCGATTTCAACGCGGACGGAGTCGTCGACGCCACCGATCTGGCTGTGCTGCTCGGCGGCTGGGGCGTCGATGGCCCCGCCGATCTCAGCGGCGACGGCATCGTCAACAGTGTCGATCTGGCGCTGCTCCTGGGCGCGTGGGGACCGTGTCTGTAGGACCGGTGTGAGGAGACAAATGCCGCGCGCCCCGATCGAGCGATCGGGGCGCGCGGCGTTTCAGTCGTCCATCGCGGGCACGGTCGCAACGACTTCCGGCGCGGTGGCTGGACGTGCCCATGTCCGGGCGGTCCACGCGTGGACCTGCTCGGCGCTGAGCGTGGACCTGCTCGGCGCTGAGCGTGAGCCACTTGTACGCCGCGACGTGATCCTGCGGCAGTCCCTGCCGTCGGCTGCACCGCGGCCGCGCAGCCTCGGGTCTCCTCCACAATCGCATCAATCAGCAGGAAAAAACATAATTTTTCCGGGGTCGCGCCTTGCACGACGGCATCATCGCCGCCGTCCTCATGGGATTCGCGCGCCAACATCTCTTTGACCCCGCCGAGACCAACGTCGGTCACTGCATCTCGCGGTGTCGCTTGACGGTTGCAGGCTGGCGACGATCGCGGCGCGTGTCCACGAGCTGAAGCGCCGCATCGCCGAGGGTGAGTTCGCGGGCGAGGCCGGTGCTCAGGAACGGCGCGCCGAACCCGTGGTTCGGGGCCGGGTTCCGTCGATCATCGAGGGATCGAGCCTTGCGGCGTATCTGCACGACACGGACGCGCAGGGTCGAGAGCCGGCCCTCGGCAAGTCGGGCTGCATCCCGGAATCCACGCCGCCGGTGCTGGCGATGCTGGACGCGGAGCTTGCAGCGTGCGTCGCGGAAGAGACGAGGACCTCGTCACTGATGCGGACGGCGCGGGCGATCGTGGCGCAGTTCGAGGAACTCATCAGCGAGGAGGGCCTCAGGATCTGGGGCAACTTCAGCGGAAGCTCCGATTCGGTCGCGAAGCATGCGCGGAAGATGAAGAAGCGGTTCGCGCTGGCGATCGCGAGATGGCCGGGCGGCGGCGGCGGCGCGCGGAGGATCCGTGCGGCGCCGGAGGATGATGACGGCGCGGCGGCGGCGGCCGCTGCGGAAGGCGCGCCCGCGGCTCTCACGTAGCTGGCGGTGTCATCCGCTGAGCAGATCGAAGAAAGAAAGACGGTCCCGGCCATGCCGGCGGCGATGCGGTGCGCGGAGCGCTCGTTTGCGCGCCGCACGGCGGCCGCCGCGCGCCGAAGTGCGCTCTGACTGATCCCGTTCGGAAGCACATCCGCTTGATGCAACTCGTCGCCGATTCACGGATCGCTCTTTCGCCAGCTCATGCGCGCATCTGACTTCCTCGCGGCATAGGTCCCCCGTAGCGGCACCCCGGTTATCGCCGGGCCGCACGGAGCCCCGATGCCGAGCGACAGCACGCATGATCCCGAGAGCATGACCGAGGCGGAGCGCCGCGACGAGGTCGCGAGCATCCTCGCGAACGTCATTACGTCATTAAGGACACTCACCTTCACGTCATTAAGGACACTCACCTTCAAACTACCCGACGAACATCGAACCGGCGAGAGGGTGCCGCGATCGCTGGACCTCGTCCATCGTGGTCGATCTCGGGCCCACGCGCCCCATCCGATTCGACTCGCTCGCACACACGAGAACCAACGACATGAGAACCACCTCGATCCTCCTCGCATCCATCGCCGCGACTTCGTCGGCTCTCGCCCAGGCCCCCATCGTCCTCGTCAACGATGGACAAGTCATCCCGAGCCAACTGGCTGCGCGACCGCGCCGCGGCAGCCGGCGCGCCCGGCGGCAGCTCGGGCGCGGTGGTCCTCGCTCAGCGGTTCGGCGGGGCCCTCAACTTGAACCTGCACTTCCACGCGCTGGTCCTCGACGGCGTCTACACCAGCCAGGGTCTGCTCACCGCGCCCCGCTTCCAGCCCGCGCCCGACATCCGCAATGAGGACGTCGCGCACGTCACCGCGACCCTGCACCGCCGCATCGTGCGCTACCTCCAGCGTGGCGGCCGCTTGCCGCGCGAGGAGCAGGCCGAGCACGACGAACCCGCGCCCGATGAACCCCTGCTCGCGCTCCTCTGCGCAGCTTCGGTCGAAGGGCGCGTCGCGCTCGGACCGGAGAGCGGCCAGCCACTGACGCGGCGCGGTCGTCAACGCGACCGTCGGCCGCTCTTCCTTCCCGGCGAGCTGTGCTGCGACCTCGCGGGCTTCTCGCTCCACGCCAAGGTCGCGATCGAAGGCCACGACCGCGCCGGACTCGAGCGGCTGTGCAGGTACATCGCCCGCCCCGCCATCGCCAGCGAGCGGCTCTCGATCGATCCTGACGGCCGCGTGATCTACCGCCTGCGGCGCGCCTGGCGCGATGGCACCAGCGCGATCGTCTTCGAGCCGTTGGCCTTCCTCGAGCGACTCGCGGCGCTCGTGCCCAGACCGCGAGCGCATCTCCTGACGTACCACGGCGTGCTCGCGCCCGCGGCGCAGTTGGAATGCCCCGGTTCGTCGCGAAGCGACGAATCGCGACGACGCATCAGCGTCGTTGCGAAGGGGATCCCGACCGCATCGTGCCCGGGCCGCGGGCGCCGACGGAGTCGCACCACGGTTCGACGGAACGCAACGCCGGCTGCTCGGGCTCGGGCTCTCCCGACTTCCCCGCCGCGCTCTCGAGCCCAGCCAGAACCCGCAGGCTCCGTTGGGCCGATCTACTACGCCGCGTTTTCGCCGTGGACGTGCTGACCTGCCCCCACTGCGGCGGTGCGCGCAGGCTGATCGCCATGATCACCGACGGGCCCGTCGTGCGCAGGATCCTAGGGCCACCTCGAGCTGCCCAGCACAGCCCCGGCGATCGCCCCCGCAAGAGCGCCGCCAGAGCCCGAGTTCGCCTGGTAGTCCGCGACGCGAGCGAGCTGAGCATTTCCAAAGAGGCGCGGTGTGGCGGCGCCGTGCCCCGCGCCGCAAGCCCACCGCATCCGTCCGGCTCGACGCGGCTCCCGAGCCTGCCCGCGGCACCGAAACGGGGCTCCGAGGGACCGGATCCACTCGTCCGTGGGCTCGAGACCTCCCGGGAATCGGCCCGAAGCGCTACCCTCTGCCGGGGGTCATCCGCTTGGAGTTCCTATCCCCTCAGGTCGCCCACCCGGCGCCGTACGCTGAGTCCACCATGAATCACTCGCTCCTCCTGCTTTCGCTGCTCGCGCTGACGGCTTCCCTCGCTCGGCCGTCCCTTGGCACGGCACACCCAGGCCCGCAGCAGGCGTTGGCCTCGCCGCGCGCGGAAGGACCGTCCGCGCCCGAATTCGACGATCGCATCCGCTGCATGCTCCAGGGCAAGGACTCGGCGTACTGGTTCGGGACCGATGGGCAGGGTGTGTACCGCTGGAGGGGCGACGGGACCACGCTCGAGCAATTCACGACCGTGCAGGGGCTCCCCGGCGATCGCGTCCGCGGAATCCAGGAGGATCGCGCGGGGACCGTCTTCGTCTGCACGGAACCGGGTGGTGTTGGCCGGTTCGACGGCCACGCGTTTGTGCGCCTGACCGCGCTCGACCAGTCCGAGAGCGCCTGGGCGCTCCGGCCCGACGACCTGTGGTTCCCTGCCGGGCAAGACACGGGCGCGGTCTACCGCTGGGACGGCACCTCGCTGCACCGGCTTGTCTTCCCCACGACCGCGGCCGGGGATGCGCATGTCGCGGCGTTCCCGCGTTCGAAGTTCCCCAATGCCACGTACAGCCCCTACGACGTCTACACGATCGTCAAGGACGGCGGGGGGCGCGTCTGGTTCGGCACCTCCAGCCTCGGCGCATGTTGTTTCGACGGGACGAAGTTCACGTGGGTCGGTAGCGGTGAGAACGGCAGCTTCGGCGTGCGCTCCATCTTCGAGGAACGGCCGGGGGTGATCTGGCTCAGCAACAACATCCACCGCTACGTCGAGGAGCCGTCCGAGGTGGACGAGGCGGGCGTGGCTTCACCCCGCTTCCGCAGGGAACCGGGCATCGCGACCGATGCCGATCCCTACTCGGTCTTCATGTCGACGCTCCGGGACGAAGACGGCGACCTGTGGTTGGCGACGCTCGGCGCCGGAGTCTTTCGCTACAACGGGACCTCCTGGGCCCACTTTCCGGTCGTGTACGACGGAGAGCCCATCTGGCTCCAGCAGGTCTACATGGACCGTGGGGGGCGGCTATGGCTGGGCACGAACGAACACGGCGTGTACCGCCTCGACGACGCGCGCAGAGCGTTCGAGCGCGTGTCCTTGTGACGGGTCCTGTTGTGAGCCACCGGGAGCATCGGACCTGAAGTTCGCGCGCGTCAGCGGGCTCAGGCGCCAGGCGAGTTCCCCCGGTTGCGCGACCGACAGGCGACTTGCCCGCCTTGGGCTCCAATGGCGACGGGATCGAAGTGAAAGAGACGCACTAGCCACACGGGGGATTCCGACTCACTCGAGGAGGCGCTCGAGAAGAGGTTCGACTTCGCGCGGACCAGATACCGCCCGACTTCCTCCCGGCCCGCCCCGCCGCCTTCTTGCCCCGTTTGGCGACCTTGCGCTTGCCGGCCTTCTTCGCCGCAGCCTTGCCCGACCCGGGCAGGTAGTTCGTCCCGCGCGCTTGCCCCTGGGTCCTGAGTGCACTCGCCGCAAGCAGCACCTTGATGGGGCCCTTTAGCCCTCCTGCCTCGACGCCCAGGCCGCGCCCGATCCCTTCGAGGCGGCTGCCCGGGTTGGACTTCACGTAGGCCAGGACCTTGGCTCCAGCGGCTTCGACGTTGGCCGTGGACCGCTTGGCCCGGCGACCAAACTCTTGGCGGCGTTGGGAGCCGCGGTACTTTCCAGGGCTGGCCTGGACCGCGTCGGCCAGCGGTGGGTACCGTGCCGAGATGACCCAATCCTTGCTCTTGTCGGTGATCATGATCAGCGTGGTGGCATCAACACCCGGCTGTGCAGAGATTGCGATCATCAACAGCGCACGCAACAAGCACGACATCGCTACTCTTCAGCAACGCCAGGGCATCAATGTATGGACCACCAAGGAGTCGGTAGCCAGCCGCACTCAGTTCGTCATCGGAGTGGGTTCTGACCGCAAGCCGAAGCCAGTTGGCATCGTTGCGCCAGCCTATAGTCATGGCGGAATCGCTGCGCGCTTCGCGGCGCCTGTGCTCGACGGGCGGGTTTTTGCGACTGAACTACAGGTGGCTGCGCTGACTGATTCAGGCCTGTCGCTTGTGTGCTTCGTCAACGATGTCGGTGGGTGTCAAGATAGTTGCCGCCTAGATCCTTTACTTCATGCGGTGGCTGCCTCCTCGAGCTTCGGCTCGGGATTGAGCGTCACGGAGTGGACGTGCGACCAGTCCCTGGCCTGACCACTCCATCGTTCAGGACGTCGAGCGCGAGCCGACTCGTATACACGACGACGGTTCTCGAGGATGGCGTGATCGCGGCCAGTGTGCTGGCGCGCGGCTGCTCTACGGCACGCCGTTCGGGCCCTCCAGCTCGGGTGCCCAGGCCTGTGCAATCACACCCACCGGACGAGCAGCCATTTGCGGCTCGACGCGACCGGTGTTCCCGACGACACCCGGCTCGGCGAGTCCCGACTACAACGGCGGTCAGCTGGACGCCTTCGTGTTGACCCTCGACTTGTTCCTTCAGGGCGCGGAGCCGTTCGGATCCTCGACCGCTTCGTGCCGCGGACCGCTGCTGCTCAACGCGACCAGGATGCCTGCTCCGGGCGCGTCAGACTTCAGCCTCTACCTCACCGGCGCGCCGCCGCTCTCGAGCGGCCTGATCCTCTTCGGGACTGCGGTCACCACGCCGACGAGCGTGCTCGGCGCCGGCTTGTGGCTCGACCGGCAGCGCTACATCGGGCGCGCGTTCGTCGTCACCGATGCCGACGGTTATATGGATCATCCGCTGCCCATTTCGCTCGCTACGAGCGGGCGGCGAATCTCTGCCCAAGCGTGGATCCGGAACACGCAACTTTGCCCGGGGACCGGCACCTGGTCGGCCAGCAATGGACTGACGATCACGGTCCAGTGAGTGTTCAGGCCGGTTAATCATTAAGGACACTCACCTTCAAAAAGCGATTTCGAGCGGCTACCCGGCCATTCTCGGCGAGCCGGCTCCCAATGTGACATCAAAACACGCGGGCGCGAAGGGCATGATCGCTCAAACGCGGGGATTCGGGCTTCGCTGAAGCCGTTGCCGCCAGTTGAACGCCTGCTCCGCGCATGCGATCGCCCCCATGCCATTCTGGACCATGCCATTCTGGACAGGCTATGTCGATTCCCGGCTATGTCGATTCCCGGCTATGTCGATTCCCCGGTTGATGATCTCCGTTCGCGCGGGCTGCGGCGTCGACGGCCCTGCTGATCCCAGCGGCGACGGCATCACAACAGCGTTGATCTGGCGCAGCTGCTCGGCGCGTGGGGTCCCTGTCGGTAATGCGAGTGGGTGGAGACAAGCGCCGCGCGCCCCGACCGAGCGATCGGGGCGCGCGGCGTTTCAGTCCTCAAGGTCCGGCACCGCGACAATGACTTCCGGCGCCGCGTCCGTCCGAGCCGTCCACGCGTGGACCAGGCGCTCTGCATGCGCGAGCTGCGTCGGCGTCAGCCGGCGGGCGAGCATGGCGCGACGCTCATCGGCCAGTGTCTCGCCCTGCTCGGCGCTGAGCGTGAGCCACTTGTACGCCGCGATGTGATCCTGCGGGACGCCCTGCCCTCTGCTGCACATGAGGCCGAGATTGAGCTGGGCAACCCGTGATCCCTGGTCCGCCGCGAGTGTGAGCCAGCATGCCGCTTCGGATTCGTCTTTCGGGATCCCCCGGCCGTGAAGGTGCATGAGGCCGAGATTGGTCTGCGCCGCGGTGTAGCCCCGATGCGCTGCGAGGCGCCACCAGCGTGCCGCCTCTTCGCGATCCTGCGGCACATGCTCTCCCGTGCTGTAAAGGCAGCCGAGGACGAACTGCGATTCGGCCACGCCCTTTTCCGCCGCCTGATGGAGCAGGGTGACGCCCTCGCCGTCCGTCACGGACTCTGCCTGACCTCCGACGATCATCGCTCCGAGATTGTTCTGCGCTGCCGCGTTGCCCTGTGCCGCAGCCTCGCGATACCAGCGTGCCGCCTGGGCAGGATCTGATTCAAAGAGCAAGCGGCCGAGCGCGGTCTGCGCTTGCGCGTATCCCTGCTTCGCTGCGCGCCGGTAGAAATGCGCGGCCCGTGTCTCGTTCTTCGCCATGCCGGCACCGGACTCTGCCAGGACACCGAGCAGGTACACCGCCCGAGCGTATCGCTGATCTGCGGCGAGCTTCAGATACCGGCGGGCCGTCGTGTCGTTCTGGTCGACGCCGTCACCGCGCAGATAGAGCACGGCGAGATTCGTCTGCGCCGGCGCGAATCCTTGGTCGGCGGCCAGGCGGTACCACGCCGCCGCGTCTTGGTCGTCCTTCTCGACACCGCGACCGACAAAGCAGCAGTTCCCAAGGTTGTTCTGCGCCGCGGCGTAGCCCTGATCGGCGGCCCGTCGATACCACGTCACCGCCTCGGCCAGCTCGCTGGCGGAGCTCTCGCGCGTGTCGTACGACAGTCCCGTCAGATACTGGGCGCGGGCGTGGCCGCGGTCAGCAAGCGGTCGCCAAATTTGCCGGGCGCTCGCGACCTCCCCCGCCTCAAAGGATCGCATGCCGGTTTTCACCGCGCCGCCACACCCGCCCGTCGTCATGAGAATGACTGCGGCGATTGTGCCGACGGCGCCAAGGAGGGCGAAAGGCGAACGAGAGCGGTGACGGATCAACGCCGACGATGTGGATGTGAAAGTGGACATACGTCCGCTTTCGTCGGACGAGTCCGCCATCCGATTGAGTGGAAGTCCGCAAAGCCGGGCGAGTTGGTCGCCGCCAACAGTTCTTCACAATGCATGTGCGTCAGAAATGAGCGACACGTTCGAACCCGTTCCCCCCGTTACTGCGAGCCGCCCGGCGAGATCTCGCTCAAAAAACTGAAATTCGCTTTGGTGCCACGTCAGGCGTTCCAGGTCGCCTCGACCGCGTCGATAATCGTGCGCAGCCGGCGCAGAACATCGTGCTTGAGGCGGTAGATCTCGTCGACGCTGATACCGAAGACTCGCGCAAGCTCGGGATACGGCTCGCCTCGGAGCGTGCATCGCTCAAATGTCTCGAGTGCCCTGGGGTTACGGGGCGGCTCTGCTCGAAGGCGCGCGATCGACTCGACGAGAATCGCGCGGCGCATCTCGGCATCCCAAAAGTCGGTGAGCGCACGTGCGTCGGGAACCTCGCGAATCACTCCTGCGCCAGGGCGGTTCGTGGCCTCTTCGAGCACGCCGTCGCCAAGGTCGCTGGCCGGACGAACCCGTCGCGTTTCGGGCCGGCGAAGCAAGTCGATGGCCCGATGCCGAACCACGGCGACGAGCCACGTGCGCAGGCGACCACGGGCCGGGTCGTAGTCGCCGCGCCGCCAGCCAGCGAAGAACTCCAGTATTGTCTGCTGGGCCACATCTGCGGCATCTTCGGGACGGAGTCCGATCCGCCGCGCCACGGCGAGGACCACCGGGCGGTATCGCCGGTCAAACGCATCCCAATCATCATGGGAGCCCGTGGTGCGGAGCCGTTCGAGCAGGACGATTGTCGTCGTGTCGTTCGAAGACGATGGGCCCGTCGATTGGGGCGGATCGGGGCGGGGCACGTTGTGCGTAAGTCCATCCATGGCGTGCTGATGACCGAGCCCTGATGCGGTCCGAGGGACGAGATTGGCGTCAATCCATCGAGAAACCGCGAGAAACCGACGACAGTTACGCACCCAACGCGACAAAGTCACTGTGCGAACTGGTCCCCGCCACCAAGAGCCAACTCCATCTATGTTTCACTCTACCTCGATCACCCTCGCATCGCTCGTTGCCGGAGGATTGGCCGGCACGCCCAGCGGTCCATGCATCGACGACTGCCCAAAGTCCGGCACCGTTGAAGTCGACGGCTGCGGCCGAAGCGTTCGGAGACGACGGCGCGTGCCCGACACCAGCGTGGCTCGAAGCGTTCGTCGCCGGCACCGATGTCGGTGGCACAACCTCGGTCCCGCTCGCGGCCGAACAGCTGGCCCAAATGTCGTCCCAGCTGACCACGCACCTGGCAGGCTGTGCAGCGTGCCGTGCCCGCGTTGCTGAGCTGCGCTCCGATCGTTCGCTGGCGAGCGAGTGTCGCGAGGCGTTCTCGATTGCATCCGATCCACCGACTGACACCCGGTCACGCATCGACAACTTCACCATCCTCGACGAGATCGGCGCGGGCGGACAGGGAACGGTCTTCCGGGCGCGGGATGCGCGGACAGGTCGCGAGGTCGCGCTCAAGCTGCTGCACGTCGGTCGAGTCGCGCCGAGCCGCCAACGCAAGCGGATGGATCGCGAGATGGAGATCGTCGCCCGCTTGCGTCACCCCGGCATCGTGACCTTGCACGAGGCGATCGAACTGCCAACGGACGGGCTGGGGCTGGTGATGGAACTCATCAACGGCATTCCGCTCGATCACTGGGCCGTTGAACAGCGGTCGAAGGCGAGATCGGGAACGGGGAGCGGCGCGACCGCTGAGTTCCGTCGCCGATTGTTCGAGGTCCTTCGCGGCGTCTGCGATGCGGTGCACTATGCGCATCTGCACGGCGTGGTGCACCGGGACATCAAGCCGAGCAACGTGCTCATTGACGCAAACGACCGTCCGCACGTTGTGGACTTCGGGATCGCTCGCACCTGTGACGACGACACGGTCACGCTCGGATCGGAGATCGTCGGTTCCCCCCCGTACATGGCGCCGGAGCAGGCGCGCGGCGGCGAGGATGCTGTCGATCTGCGCTCGGATCTCTTCGCGATCGGCGCCATGGGCTATGAACTGCTGACGGGACAGCTGGCGTTGCCGAACCGCGGCCGGGGCGACCGCCTCGCTGCGACGATCGGGAAGGAGCACAATCCGCCGTCGCCGAGTTCGGTCCTCAAGCTCGCCCGGCCGCGCGATGTCGACGCGGTGTTCGCCACCGCGCTGGCGCGCGATCCGGAGCGGCGATACCAGTCCGCGCGCGATCTCGGTGCGGACTTCTCGGCGCTCATCGATGGCGGCGCGGTGCTCGCCCGCCGCGACTCGCTCGCGTTTCACGTGCGCTCGATTGCGCGACGCCATCGCCGGCGGCTCATCGCGACAGGAGCTGGCGCCGCCGCGCTGCTCGCTGTTGCCGGAACGTACGGCGCGACGAGCTGGAGCGCCAGACAGCGCGAGTCTGCGCTGCGGCAGGTCAACGATGTGTGGCTGCGCCTCGCGACCGAATGGCGTCCGAGCGTGGAGTTCAGCGGCCAGGCGGCGTCGCTCGAACATCGCTTCACGCCTGAGACACTCGCCTCGATCGCGGACGCCATGGACGCGGCGATCGCGCTGGAGACGGCGCCGGCGAGCGAGACGCATCGTCTCCGGCTCGCTGTGGTGCGCGCGTGCCTGATCTCCGATCGGCTGCTGGATCGGGCAGAGGTGATCGTGGACGAGGCGCTGGCTGCCGCGACGGAAGGTGACGACGCGAACGATCGGGATCACTGGCTCGCGGCGGCATCGCTGTATGCGGTACGGATCAATCGAAACGTGGTCGATGCGGCGATCGATCTTCATCTCGTGGCGGACGACCTCCTTGCGAACCCGTCGCTCGAGGCCGCGCTCCGCGACGACATCGAGGCGTCGCTGAATCGTCTAGAGGAATACGAAGACTCGAAGCATGCGCGCGACGAGATGGGTGCGGCGATGAAGCGAATGGAAGACGGCACGCCGGGCGAGTCGGCGGCGTCCGTGATCCTCCGTCAGCGCCAGCAGCTGAAAGAATCCATGGCGAAGGACCAGGCGGGGCCTTGAGCCCCCGCTGCGGCGCCGCTGACCCGATACCATCGCCGCCCTATGGCTCAGACGCGGCAATCCAAGGCACGAAACGTACGAAAACCCCAGCCTCCGGTCCGATCCCGGCGGAGTACGGTGCGCGAGGAACCTCGCGTTTCACGCGACCGTCGGCCTGATGGCATGACGATCGAAACGTGGCAGACCCAGCTGCGCCGGCAGTTCGGCCGCGATCAGCCATTTCAGATCAAGAACCTCGGGGACGATCCGGTCTTCTCGGATTTTCTCGTCTCCAATCCGGGACGAGGCACGGCGTACCGGGTGACGATCCGCGGTTCGCAGCCGGGCGAGAACGCGTGTACGTGTCCTGACTTCGGCACGAACACGCTCGGCACGTGCAAGCATCTTGAGTTCGTCCTCGCCAAACTGCGACGAACCAAGTCCGGCGAGTCGGCGCTGGCCACACCTTTTCATCCGCACCTTTTCATCCGGAGTTCAGCGAACTCATTCTTCGCTACGGCGCGCGTCGCGCCGTCTGCTGGAAGCCGGGAACGGCGTGTCCCGCCTCGCTCCTGAGGCTTGGGCGCTCGTACTTCGGCGACGACGGCGTTCTGCACAACACGGCGTTCGGGCGCATCGAGACGTTCATCGCAGCGGCAGCCCGCGCGGGCCACGAGCTGCGCTGTCGTGACGAAGCTCTGGCGTTCATCGCTGAAGTGCGTGACGCAGAGGAGCGGCATCGGCGGATCGACGCGGCGTTCCCGAAGGGCATTGCGACCAAGGCGCTGGACACCATCGTCAAGGCCACCCTGTACGACTATCAGCGCGAGGGAGCGCTGTTCGCGGCCCGCGCCGGCCGCTGCCTTCTCGGCGACGACCTGGGACTCGGCAAGACGGTGCAGGCGATCGCGGCGGCGGAGATCATGGCGCGCCACCTCGGCGTCGGCCGCGTGCTCGTGATCTGTCCGACGTCAGTGAAGCACCAGTGGGAACGAGAGATCGAGCGCTTCATCGACCGCAGCGCAGTAGCGATCAACGGGCTGCGCGCCCAGCGCGAGGCTGCCTTCGCCACCGACACGTTCTTCAAGATCACGAACTATGACACCGTGTACCGCGACCTCGATCTGATCGCCGCCTGGGGCGCGGATCTCGTGATCCTGGACGAAGCCCAGCGCATCAAGAACTGGTCGACGCGCACCGCGCAGAGCGTCAAACGCATCGCCTCACCCTACGCGATTGTGCTCACCGGAACACCGCTCGAGAACCGACTTGAGGAACTCGTCTCGATCGTGGAGTTCGTTGATCGCTATCGACTCGGTCCCACGTTCCGGCTCCTGGACCGGCACCAGACCCGCAACGAAGACGGCCGCGTCGTCGGGTATCGCGATCTCGATGCGCTCGGCCGCACGTTGCAGCCGATCCTTCTTCGACGGCGGAAGCACGAAGTGCTCACGCAGCTTCCGAAGCGGCTCGACCAAAAGCTGTTCGTGGAGATGACACCCGAGCAGCTGCTGCACCACGAAGAGCACCGCGAGATCGTCGCCCAGATCGTGCGGAAGTGGAAGCGGCAGCGATTCCTCTCCGAAGCAGATCAACGCCGTCTGCTGGTGGCGCTTCAATGCATGCGGATGAGTTGCGACAGCACGTTTCTGCTCGACCAGACCACCGATCGCGGTACCAAGGCGGACGAGCTCATGACGCTGCTTGCAGAGATCCTCGAGCGCCCCGATCAGAAGGTCGTCGTCTTCAGCCAGTGGACCCGCATGCTCCAGACGATCGTGCCGCGGCTCAACGAGCGCTCGATCGGGCACGTGCTGTTTCATGGCGGTGTGCCTGGCACCAAGCGCGGAGCGCTGATCGAGCGCTTCCGCAACGAGGCAGCGTGCCGCGTGTTTCTGTCCACTGACGCCGGCGGCGTTGGCTTGAACCTGCAGCACGCGTCAACCGTCGTCAATCTCGATCTGCCATGGAATCCTGCGGTGCTCGAGCAGCGCATTGGCCGCGTGCATCGCATCGGGCAGGCACGTCCCGTGAGCGTCGTGAATTTTGTGAGCCAAGGGACGATCGAGGAAGCCATGCTTTCCGTGCTCAGTTTCAAGAGCTCGCTCTTTGCAGGCGTGCTCGACGACGGCGCGAAGGAAGTGTTCCTCGGCGGAACAAAACTGCAGCGTTTCATGCAGACGGTCGAGCGCGCGACAGGCGCGATCTCGCCGTCCGACCCGGGCGAACAGGCGGTCGCGGCCGAACAGCCGGTTGCGCCGGCCGCATCCACCACCGACGTCGTGCGCGACGAAGCGTCTGCTCCGCGCGCCCATCAATGGTCATCGCACCTTGAGCAGGGCGTTGCATTCCTCGATGGCCTGGTGGCAGCGGCGGCCAATGACGCAGCGAGCGACACGAGGGGCGATGCCCGTCCGCACGACCGGCGCAGCCTCGTCCGTCGCGACGTGACAACCGGCGAGCGGTACCTCCATCTGTCCATGCCGTCACAGGAGGTTCTGCATCGGATTCAATCGGGACTCGCAGAACTGCTTGGTCGCGCTTCGACATCCACACCGGCCGACACGAACGCACCGCGGGGCTCCGGCAGCGCGTAAAACGGCGCCAACCCGTGATCCAACGCGTCCACAAGCGCGGCGCGGAACTGATCGGCGGCCGCGCGATCCGCACGCCCTTCGGCGATCTGCCGCACTGTTGCGAGCGCGACCGGAATGCTGTCGAGAATGACCGGCCTGGTCTGCTGGCGATAGACGTCGGTGCTCCGCGTGTACCGCCCCACCGAAATCTTGTGATCGTGCCAGAGCATCCACGACAAGAGCACGCACACGATGAAGAGTGGTATCGCGCGCCACAGACTCCACCACCGAGGTTTCGTTCGCATCGTGGCGCCGCGCGCGAAACCGCACTCGGTGCATGCGTCGGACGGCGCGTCATCGCTCATGCCGCTCTCCTGCATCCAGCTCCGCCATCAGGGTCGCGATCAAGTCGAGGTACGGAGCACGATCCGCGTCGGGAAGGCCGCATTCGATGAGCAGTCGTTCGGCTTCGACGAGCGCGATCCTTGCTTCGGCGGTGCGGCCGGAGAGCGTCAGCAGCTCACCGCGGCGAATGTGCGCGATGGATCGGTGCCATCCCCAGCTGCCATCCGCCTGGCGCAGCTCCTCGATCGCCTCGTCCACCAAGGCCAATCCGCGCTCGGGATTCTTGAGTTCGAGCTCAGAGAGCGATGCTTCCACCTTCGTCCAGCTCACGTGTGGACTGTTCGAAGAATGGGTGACGGCGCGCTCGATGGCTTCGAGGTAGAGCGCGCGGGAACGCTCTGCATCGCCCCGGCGCGCGTGCGCGCGTGACATTTCGCGCAGGCGCGTGATGAGGTGAATTGGATCCGTGGTGGCGAGCAGCCGGCGCATGTGTGCGAGCAGCGCGTCGATGTCCGCGGGTGTCACCCTATGCGGCAGCGAGGTGAAGCTCGCGCGAAATCGCAGGAACAGAAGCTCGACATCTCCAACCGTCCTAGGCTCGCCCGTCGGCATCGCAAGGCGAATCGCGGCCTCGGCCGGAGCGAGCGCTTCGCCGTATGCCTCTCGTTCGCAATAGCGCTGCGCAAGGCGACCGAGCGATTCCACGAGGTCGGGATGCTCGGTGCCGAGGACGGATCGCTTGACCGCATTGAACTGTTCGAGCACTGCCGGCTCCGCCAGCGTCACCGCCGATGCACCCAGACTCGCGACCAGCGCACTGACAGCGTCCCTTTCGCTCGGGTCCGTGGCGTGCTGTGCATAGATCGTGAGCGCAGGAAGAAGCCGATCGTGTGCATCACCGTACGCGAGATACGTATGCGTCAAAAGGTGTGTCGCTGCCTCCCGCATCCCCGCGCTGTCACCGCGCGCATCGAGTTCGCGAAGCACGTCGGCAGCCGCATCGATGGCACCCTGCGCCAGAGCGACTTCGGCTTTGACCGCGAGCGCCTCGAGCGTGTCAGCGTGTCCCGCGCCGAGCAGTCGCGTGTACAGCAGCAGCGCCTCATCGATGAGTCGTGCGGCTTCGGTGCCGCTGCTGCGCCGGGCCAGCAGGTGCGCGAGACTTGTCATCGCCCGGGCGGTCAGCACGTCGTCCGGCGCGTCGCGTTCCCGCACGATGCGCAGCGCCTGGCGATACTCGACCTCGGCGCGTCGCAGACCACCGCGCGCGGCGCTCACGTCACCGATCGCCAGGCGCGTGGCCACGACCGCGAGCGGATCGTCGCCAAACACGCCGGCCTCGAGATTCTCGCTGATGGCGTTGAGCGCCCGGTGCGCCGGGCTCGTGTATGCAGCCATCGGAACTGTGTCGCCTTGCGGGATGACCTCGCTGATGAGCGCAGTCACCGCTTCGTTGCGTCGGGCGCCATCGAGGGCGCGCTGGCGTTCCGAGGCCTCGCGGATACTGGACTCGCGATTGGCGAGCACGCTCCAAATGACCGCGATGCCGCCTGCCGCGAGGGCAAGCGTCACGGCGAGACCGACGCCAACAGCCATCCGGTTCCGTCGCAGCGCCATGCGGGCGAGATATGCGACCGAGTCGCGCCGCGCATCGATCGGGTCTCCGCGACCGTACCGCTCGATATCGTCACGCAGCGCTGCAGCGGACGCATAACGCCGGTCGGGATCGCGCGCCAGCGCCTTCACGACGATCGTGTCGAGGTCGCGGTCGATCGGGACCGTGTGCCCCGCTCCATTAGCCGTCTGCGTAATCAATGACGGCGCGGGCACCGCGCCATGCGTTATCTGCGCCAGCAGATCCGCCACGCCGCACTCGCTCTCAAACGGCAGACGGCCGGTCAGAAGCTGGAAGAGAATGACGCCGAGCGAGTACACATCGCTGCGCGTCTCAGCATGGTGACCGTCGTGCATCAGCTGCTCGGGGGCGGCGTACGAGAGCGTGCACGCGACTTCCCCTGTCGCAGTCACGCGCGTGGCAAGGGCGCCCGTCAGTTCCGTCGCAATGCCGAAGTCGAGGATGCGCGGTTCGTCGGCGGAATCGACCAGGATGTTCTCCGGCTTGAGATCACGGTGAATGACGCCGTTGCGATGCGCGTGCTCAACGGCGTCGCAGATGGATGTGAAGGCGCGCAAGAGTTTCGCGCGGCGAGCCACGATGTCACACGCGGGATCGGCGCGGACGCGGCGCGTCCAGTGATCGAGCGGAATGCCGTCGATCCACTCCATCGCCATTGCGAAGCGGCCGTCGGACATATCACCGCAGTCGTGCATGGTGACGATGTTCGGATGACGCAGGCGCGCTGCGAGCCGCGCCTCGCGCTCAAGTCGTGCACGGCTGCGCGCCGAATCGAGACGCATGACCTTGATCGCGACTATTCGTCCCGACGCCCGATGCAGTGCGCGATACACCACGCCCTGTCCCCCTCGGCCGACTTCCTCGATGGTTTCGAAGCCTTCCAGCGTCGATGTGTCGTTGTCGCCCGCCGCGCCATCAGACGCACACGTTGAGGGATTTCGTTCCTGGGCCGATCGAAGCTGCGTCGCAATGGTGCGGACGAATGTGTCGGTGTCCGCGAGGACCTGAAGGCGGGCACCGCACGTCTCGCACGACGCGACATGCGCGGTGACGCGCGGATCGATCGTCAGCCCGTCACGGTGCATTGCAAGCTCTGCATCCGATGGGCACGGGTGCGCTGTCATGGCGAAGCATCCTCGTACTCGACGGTCAGGCGCGTCACGATCTCCTTCAGGCGTTCGGCGACGCGATACTTCGCGCTGTAGAGCGACTCGATGGACATCGCGCACTCGGCCGCCGCTTCCAGCGCTTGGCACCCGGCGCATTGCAACCAGTTCGAACGCTTTGAGGCTGCGCGGGTTCCTGCGACCATCGGTCGTGAGTTCGTTCCACGCCCTGACGGCAATGTGCGCCCGCTCCTCCTCGTCCCACACGGCCTCAAGCCACGCAGAGCCCCACGCGGAGCCCAGCGCTGCCTGCCGCTCGCGCAGCTCATCAGACATCCCTGCACGCCGTCGTGCGGAACGCTGCAGGTCGCGACTCCGATGCTCAGCGATCGCGACGATCCACGAACGAAGACGTCCGCGTTTCGGATCGTACTTTCCATCGCGCAGGTCACGTACCACTTCGAACAGCGTCTGCTGCGCGACATCCGCCGCGTCGTCTTCATTGAGTCCAATGCGCCGCGCGACCGCGTGCAGAATCGGCGAGTAGCGCATCGAGAACGCGTTCCACGTCGCTGCATCTCGACTGCTGCGCATCGCATGCAGCAGCGCGGTGGTCGTCGTCACATTGTGCGCCCGAACGCTCCCGGGTCCCCCGCTGTCCGCATGCATGTCGCGATTCCCTCTCGGATCCGGATCGTCCATCGGTCCAACGACGCACCCGCCCGCGCAAGATGATCGTCGCCACAGCGGGGTTGCGGCGCTCGAAGTGTCAGATTCTCCGGGAACCGTCAGAATTCCGATCGACCGGAGCGCGTGTCCGTTCGCGATGATTTCCCTTGTGGCGGACAAACTCAATCTGCGGGTTGCATTGCGCAATCGGCGCGGGCACGATACAGCAGCGGCAGCGGAAGGACCATTGGAATCGGAGGCGACGGATGACCGACGTCAGCGCAGCAATCACCGCCATTACTCTCGCGTGCACCGCGCTGTCGAGGTCGGCGCACGGAGATGCCACTGTCCGGGGCCTCATACATCACTGGCCCGCCGACGGCGACGCCGCTGACGCCGTCGGCTCAGCTGACGGAACGATCAACGGCGCGGTCTCGTACGGCGATGGTCGATTCGGAGCGAGCTTCCACATCGCGTCCGGTGCGTCGATCACGTTCCCGCCGCCGGCCGGCGAATTTGGTCGCTCCGACTTCACGGTCAGCTTCTGGTGCCGCATGGATCGTGCGATGCGCGCGCCGATGATTGCCAAACGTGGCACGTGCGACCGCGCTGACTTCTACGAGATCGACATCCGACTCGACGGTGACGTGCTTGTCGAGATCGCCGATGGCGAATCCGGGGTGACGTCGCTCCTGACACGCTCGGCGGACGTTCACGATGGCCAGTGGCACCACGTCGCCTGGCGCCGGGCATCGACTATGCAGACGGTATTCGTCGACGGATGCGCGCTCGTGACTCCGGTTGCCACCACGGTCGCAGACGTGAACATCGACGCGCTGCTCACGCTCGGCATGAGCCCGTGCGTCGGCGGTGCTGCGAACACTGTGCCGTTCGAAGGCGCGATCGATGAAGTACAGCTGTACGCGCGAGCGCTGGAAGACGGCGAGATCCGTCTGCTTGCCCACGCGGAAATGGCGAGTGATCTGAGTAGCGACGGCAAGGTCGGCGCGGCGGATCTCGCGCTGATGCTTGCTGCGTGGGGGCAGTGCACTGCATGCTGCGCAGCCGATCTCAACGGCGACAATGTGGTCGATGCGGCGGATCTGGGCGCGATGCTCGGCGCCTGGTCGAGTTGACGGAGACATGCGTTTCCCACGCTGGAGTTGCGAATGAGCTGGACATGGTTCCTCGATGCCCTGGTGATCGCCCGCGACGCCGCGATCGTCGTCGGTGTCCTCCTGATCGTGCTCGGACTGCTCGGTCGCGTCGACCTCTCACATCCGCGCTGCAGGTGCTGCAAAGCCGACCTGCGGCTGCTGAGCTGGGAACTGGCGAGTGGGGCGGCGCACGATGACCGACGACCAGTCGCGTGCCTGGGCTGCGGCCGGCTGCTCACGGGACGCGCGGTGCGATGGCGCCCGTTCCCGATCGCGTGGCGCGCGGTCGCCGCCGGCGCACTGCTCGTGGCAGTGGCGATCGGCAGCTATGCGTGGACCATGGCGCGAGCCCGCAACGGACTGAGCTGGCGCGATGCTCTCCCCGTGGTATGGGACCTGCGGTCAGCAGAGCGGACCGGCTATCCCGGTTCCACGGGGCCACTCACGCCCGCCAACCGCGGCTTTGCCACCTGGGCTGCCGGGCCATGGCAGTCGCTCAACCGGCGCGCTGCGGCGGGGCTGCTTTCCGTCGAGCAGCTGACCGCTGCTGCGCGCACGATCGAGCGCAGTGTGGCGGGTGTCGACGCGGCGACCATCGGCGGGCCGCAGCCCTTCGTACGGGCGGCGAACTGGCCGGCGCCGCACGCCGACCTGCTCATCGAGATTCTCCGCAGCGACATCGATCCGGCGCTGCGCAGCGCTGCCGCGTCACTTATCGACTCGCCGCTGATACTCGCTGTGTCAAGTGCGACCGGCGCCGGCAACCCGGACGGTAGTGTGCGTTCCGGCGATCGTCTTTTGCTTCGACTGCAGTCAGGGGGCAAGGCAGAGCTTCGGGGCGAACACAGCTGGTTCGAGATGCTGTATGAGCGGAGCACCACGCTGGCGCGAGAACACAGTCTGGACGCGCTCTTCCATGTGCACGAAGTGCGTCTCAATGACCAGGTCATCCCGTTCTCATCCGAACGTCCGATGCATCGATCGGGCTCAGTGATCGAGCATGGGCACCCTAACCGGTCCGATGACCCGGACTGGATGCCGGTTGTCTCCTGCGTCATCGAGGCACCGGCCGGAGTCCATGAACTCACAATGGTGGTCGACACGGCGCTGGTCGATGTCTCACTCGCGCGCGCGCGCTCCTCGCGGAGAACGGCGAGCCCGGACCGCCGCAGCGGTGGGGCGCGCGCACGATCGTGCAGCGCGAGATCGTGCGATACACGCTGATCGTCGCCGGCGCGGGAGCCGGCGCCGACACGGGAGCCGAGCGATGACCTCGTCCGCGACAGGCACCGCGCGCTTCGCCGAAGGAGTCATCAACTGGCTCTGGCAGTGAAGCCCCCCTTTCATTCTGACCACGGTGTTTGTCACAGTGCTCGTCGCGCTCGCGATCCACATGATCGCGGTGGCGATCCGCGGCGTGCCGGTGCTGGGTGCGCCGCGCTGCGGTTCCTGCGGTCAGGTGACGGGAATGCGCGACGGCCTGCGCTGCGCGGAGTGCGGCGCACTCCGGGACGGCGCTGGCGCCGCGGTCGCGCTCGCATATGGCTGGCGCTGTCGATCATGGCCGCGCGCCGCGCTCGCTGCGGCGCTGCTCGCGGTCGGCGCGGTCTTCGGCGTCGTCTGTCCCGGTGCGCCGGAATTGGCAGCGCATCGCATCATTCTGGGCACGGCGTTCGCGGCCGGGCTGCGAAGTCCGATCGTGCTGGATCGCGCGGCAGGCGCGATGACCGCAGAGCTCGCTGCAGGCGCCGACGCGGGAGCAGTCACTGATGCCCTGCTTGCTGCCCTTGGCCCGACACCGGGCGAACGGCTGCAATACGCCTACCGCACCCAGAACTTGCTCGCCGACGTCGGCGGTCTCGCGATAACGCGCGGAGATCGCGTTCGAATCGACGCACTGGCCGAAGCCGTCCATCCTCTGCCCCGGTTCGATTGCCGTCGACGGCATCGCCCGGGCGCCGACGTGTGCATTGATGCGACGATCGCAATGTCGCTCGACGGTCCTGGATTTTTCGCCATGATCGTTCCGATCGCGGCGAACGTCGGCGGCGAATTGCAGACTCCCAGGGTCATCCATTCGTCATCGTCATCGTGGAGCGATGCGCGGTGGTTGATCCGTGCGCCCGCCGCGGCGGGATCACACGAGGTGGAGATCCGCTGGCAGCAGGTCATTCTGCCCGTGCTCGTGTTTCGACCGGACGGCGGCGCTGACACCAGCAATGCCGTCTGGACACGGACGGGCTCATTCGAGATCACGATTGAAGTCGTCGCTGACAGCGCACCGATTCTTGAAGCCGTCGATGATCCGGCGCTGTCTCCATGGCGCGACGGGCGTGAGGCGCTGAAGCGCTTCGAGTTGCGCGATGTCGACGACCGCATGCTCGTCAGCATGGACATCGGCGGAACGCTGCATCCGGGCATCGCATTCGCCGGACGCTGGTTCGCGATCCAGGACGGCATCGAACGCCCGCTGCACGCGCAAGCGCTGACGTACCGGCCGTCGTCGTCGTACTTCGAGTACGGCTGGCGGTACGGCGATCTGGGCCACTCGCTGATCTCGCCGCGCCTCGATCCGGGGCGGCCCATCCGCGTGGTGTTCCGGCCGAACCTCACTGCGGCGGAGAAGATCACCTCGTACGAGCGCTGCTGGTCCGGTGTGACAGAGTTCACGATCATGCCGGAGTCGCTGCAGCGTGATCCGATCGCTGCTGACCCGACGTGGTCCTGGGCACCGTGAGCGAAGAGCTCGCTGCGCGCCGGTGCAAGGACACTCGCGAGACTTCGCTCGAACCGCATCAACGGCGAAAGCGCCCCACGCGCGGCTCTCGCTTCACGCGACGAGCGCGCCCGCAAGCGCAGTTCGAGCGCCGCGCCTCCGAACAAATACATGCGAATCGATAACTCATTGGAGAAAATGTTTTCGACAGAAGCGCGTACTTGATCGCGAGAGTCTCGTTCGCGTCTCGCACTGAAGGCAGAAGGCTGCGAGAAGACGACGCAACCACGCGACGGCGCGCAGCCGACATCACAATCCGATCTGAGAGGACCAGTCATGTATCACCTCGAGTATTCATCTTTGATGTTGGCACGGCGCTCGCTGTCGCGGAAGCGGAACCTTGAACGCCCGGCCACATGGGTGACAGTCTGCGGTGACAGTCTGCACCGGGCACATGGGTGACACTTTCGCCCGGCACAAGCGCCCGAAATAGTAACGCTACACCCTGCCTGCCGCGACCGTCACCC
>Ga0163150_10002084_pt1 | contig 31964 bp, 23 predicted proteins | sample OliLakLV19P2IB_FD_148628 | JGI IMG/M metagenome (GOLD analysis project Ga0163150, IMG submission 148628) | Freshwater microbial mat bacterial communities from Lake Vanda, McMurdo Dry Valleys, Antarctica - Oligotrophic Lake LV.19.P2.IB | ecosystem: Environmental > Aquatic > Freshwater > Lake >...
GTCCAGAGAAATCAAACAAAACTAATCAAAAATGTTGCAGAGTTCCGGTTGGGTTTCCAGCGCCCCCTTCCCGTCGGCCTTCGACGTTCCCCGAATTATTGAGAAGATACTCTCCGAGGCGCGCCGTAACGAAAAAGTATCTCTCATAAGCAGTACCGCGCGAAACGGCTTATGAAGCTCTCACCGCGTGGCTAAGTATTCGCTGAATATCAAGTTATCCGCGCGGAAGGAACTAGAATCCCTCGACGACGCTAGCTTCACGCGGATTGACCCCATGATCGTAATGCTCGCGGAGAATCCGCGACCGGCTGAGTAGCCTCAGCGCCTCGACTCCATTGCTACGCAAAGCAGTGGAGCAATATCTCGTGTTGGGTCTGTTTCGCTCAGGCGGCCTCTGCAATCTGTTATGCGCCCAGTCAGCCATGAAGTCCGGACTCGCCAGCCCACTCCAAAAAGCGCCGCGCGCACCGGTCCAAATTCTCAATCCCGCCCCCGCCCTGCAGCGGTGAGCACATTTCATAAGCGATGCTGCCGCGAAAGCCGTTGGTTTTGAGAGCGCGGAGGAAGAGTCTGTAATCGATAAAACCTTCACCCATTGGAACCGCGACGACAGCCGGAGTCTGCGGCTCGTAATTGATGAGGGCGGGCTGGTATTTGTAACGCGGGCGGAGTTCGTAGTCCGCGATCGTTGTGTGGACCGTGTGACTGCCCAGGCGGGTGGCGGCGGTTTCGATATCGACGCCCTGCAGAGCCGGGGCCCAGGCGTCGTAGAGCGCCTTCAAATGCGGCGAATCAACGGCGTGCAGTATGTCGTGCATGGCTTCATAGCCAACGCCGATGTCGTGGTGATTCTGAAGACCGAGGATGACGCCGAATTCACCGGCCCGGCGCGCGGCTTCACTCAGCGTATCGATGACCAGATTCCATTGTTCCGGAAAGCCGGCGTGCGTGGATTCGTAGCCGGTGAAAATGCGGACTACCGGAATGGCGAGATCCTGGGCGAGACGGCAAAGTTCGGTTAGATAAGCGAGCTGGATTTCTTTGTGAGGGATGTCGCGTCGATCAAGTCCGGCGGTAAGGTCACAGTAACCGGCGAGTACGTTGTGATTCAGGTTCAGTTGGACGAGTTTGTCGCGCAATTGCCGCCGCTGAGCGTGGTTGTAATCGAGCGGGGAGAGGTGGGGACGCTTGGCCATCAGCATGACGCCGTTGTAACCGAGGGCGGCGGCTTTGACGATGAATTCGTCAACGGATAAATAGGCCTGGCCCCAGAGACCGGCATAACTCACGGAATGAAGGAGCAGGGAGTGAGACATAATTTGATTCTAAGCGACGGCCGATTGCGGGTGGACCACAAGGCCGAGGCAAATTTGGCCGTTCTCCGTTTGCACCGTGGCGGTGCGGGCGCCGGCGCCCAAAACCGGTTCCATTCCGTGCGCGAAGCCGTTGGTAATCGCTTCGCAAGTCTCAATGTCGCCGAATGCGGCGCGGACGCCTTCACAAATTGCTTCCTGCAGGCGATCGCGGAAATCGAACATCGGGTTGTACATCCAGACGGGAAGGGGCTGGATATCGACATCGAAGTCGAATGTCGCGCGAACGTTGTTGTAAGAGATGCGGTTTTCGGTGATGCCGAGGTCGGCAGTTGAGAGAGCGGAACGCGGTCGGAGAGTCCGGTGCCGCGCTTATCGAATAGGATGACGTGGGCCAACGTGCCGAGCCGTCGAAGGAACGCGGCGAAGTGCGGTTTACGCCAGAAGTATTCGAGGTGTGAAACCCAGCCCATAACGAAAACGAGATCGACGGGGCCCGCGCCGAAGACTTGATAGGCGAGATGGACGTCGCCGCTGGAGGCGTAATGTGTTTCGGGAAACGAAGGGCTGGGGTCGACGGCTTTGTAGGCGGAAGCGTCGGCATCGCTATGGATGGTGGCGACGAAGCAATAGCCGCGCCGGGATCGCGTTTCGATGTAGATCGGGGCTTTGGCGGAATCGCCGAGAGCGCGGCGGACATCGGCAATTTGCACCGAGAGCGCATGGTCATCGACGAAGGTGTTGGGCCACAAAGCGGCGAAAAGTTCGTCGCGGCTGCACACATTCGCCGGACGGTTTGCCAGATAGGTCAGCAGATCGAAAGCCTTTGGAGCGAGCACGATTTCGGTTGACCCGTTCCATAAACGGCGGTCGGCGATTTGCAGTCTAAACTCGCCGAATCTAAGCATCATACTTACGGCATCGTAGCAACCGGAACGCTATGTTGGCAAACCACAAAGGCGAATAAGGATGTGGACGACAGGCATGGAAAACAGGCTGGAATCGAGCCGGTCGAGCCAGCCGCCGTGACCGGGAAGGGTGGTGCCGGAGTCCTTGACGCCGGCGCCGCGTTTGAGGGCGGACTCGGCGAGGTCGCCGATTTGTCCGGCGGCGTTGCCGGCGATGGCGATAAGAGCGGCGGCGGGCAGCGGCACTTCCGGAAGCAGCCACCGAAGATAGAAGACGCCATAGAGAGCGGCGGCGACGGAACTGGCGATGGCGCCTTCCCAGCTTTTAGCGGGGCTGACGGCGGGGGCAAATTTGTGTTTCCCGAAAGAACGTCCGATGTAGAAGGCGGCCGTGTCGCCGATCCAGTTAATGGTCAGCGCGAAAAGCAGCCAATACTGGCTTATGCCATGAAGCGCGAGGGCGGAGCGCCAGGCCCCAAAAGTGTAAAGAATGCCGAGTATGAAAAGCGCGGCGGAAGGGATGGCGTCACGGACGCTCTCTGTGCGGAGAGAGAATGCGAGGGCCGTCAGAACGATCGCCATCAGCAGCAGGTATTCATCGCGCTGGATGAGGAGAAAAGCGAGGCCGGGAATCCACCCGGCAAGGGCGGTGAACCTTGCGCCATAGTGAGCGGCAATACCGGCGAACTCCATCCAGCAAAGGCCGGCGAAAATACAGACTACGGCGGCGAAAGCGGGGTGGGGGGCGAAGAGAACAACCCAGGTGATGACGGGAATGAGGATGGCAGAGGTGACAACCCTCTTCATCTGGCAGGCACGGCTTCGACCAGCGTCGGCGAGTCGACCGCACCGAGGCCGCCGAAACGCCGTTCGCGTTTTTGATAATCGACGATGGCGCTGAGGAGGTCGCGCCGCTTGAAATCGGGCCAGAAGGTTTCGGTGACGTAAATCTCGGCGTAGGCAATTTGCCAGAGGAGGAAGTTAGAAATGCGCAACTCTCCGGAGGTGCGGATGAGGAGATCCGGATCAGGCAGGCCGGCGGTGTATAGATTGGCGGCGAGAGACTCTTCGGTGACGCGTAGCGATTCGAGCGTGCCGGACTGGCGGGCTTCGGAGACGAGTTGATTAATCGCGTCGACAATTTCCGCTTTGCCGCTGTAGTTGATGGCCAAATTGAGGCGCAAACCGGTATTGCTTTCAGTGGCGCGGATGGTGGCTTCGAGTTCCTCGCGGACGGTGGAAGGAAGGTACTCAATGCGGCCGATGGCGTTCAGCCGGACATTGTTCTGCTGGAGTGTGGCCAGTTCCTTGCGCAGATAGACACGCAGGAGGCTCCACAAAGTATCGACTTCGGTGCGCGGGCGCTTCCAGTTCTCAACCGAAAAAGCATACAGAGTGAGCGCTTCCAGACCGAGCGCGGCGCACGATTCAACGATGGTGCGGACGGGCTGAATGCCCGCCTGATGGCCTGCCACGCGGGGGAGAAAACGGCGATTGGCCCAGCGGCCATTACCGTCCATGATGACAGCAATGTGGGCGGGCAGGCGGTGGGGATCGATGGCCAAGGCCAGAGCCAGGTCCGGATCGCTGGGACCGAGACTCTCGAGAAGCGCTTTCATCAGCGTAATCCCTCAGTGTACAACAGCATCGGCCATTCCTTGTACGGAGTCTAGCCAGGCGACGCCCATGGCGGCTATTCCCAGAGTCGATCCGAAGGGCAAGGGGTATTCCCCAAAGTCCTCCTTAGCCCAAAAAATGTAGACCAAGCCAGAGACCGAGCCGATCAACGAACCGACCATCACGGCGAAAAGCATCGGTTGAAGCCCGAGGAAAGCGCCGATCATCGCAGCCATCTTGAAGTCTCCCATGGCCATGCCCTCCTTCTTGCGGAACTTCAGAAATAGCCAAGCCACAGTCCACAACGCCCAATAGCCGAAAACCGCGCCAAGCGCGGATTCCACCACCGAATGAACCGGTAGCGACGAACCCATCGGGACTATTAGCGAAGAAAAAGTGACGGGAAGATGATGGACCCACGCCAGAAGCAGACCCGCGACGATGCCGCCTTTTGTGAACTCGTCCGGAAGAATGCGCTCTTCAAAATCGGTGGCGATCAACTCCAGGTTGATGGAGCCGAAGAGGGCCAGTTTGGCAGCGAGCAGAGTGGGTCCGAAGCGGTACACAATTAGAAAGTACATTAAGCCGCAAAGTATTTCAACTAAAATATAACGAAGCGGGATGGAATATTGGCAGTGGCGGCATTTGCCGCGCAGGAAGAGGTAGCTGAAAACGGGGATGTTGTGGTACCAGGCGATGGTCTTTTCGCAGGCGGGGCAGAAACTGCGGGGCGGATCCCAAATGGTGATGTCCCTGGGAAAACGGAAGATACAGGCGTTTAAGAAACTGCCGATGAGAAGGCCGAAGAGTCCTGCCAGAATAGCGGCGAGCATGGCTACTAGACAAGATAGCAGGATGGAGGATAAAACAGATCGGCGGGAGAATGTTTTTGGGGAAACGCGCGACAATAGAAACGAACAGGAGTTGTATATGGAAATCCAGCTACCGCCAGAAGACCACGCCCGGCTAGCCGATATTGCCCAAAAAACAGGCCGTCCGGAAAGTGAGATTGTTCGTGACGTCATGGGTACATACCTGGACGGCATGGATGAGGTGCGGGAACTGCTTGACGGCAGACTTGAAGACATAGAAAGCGGGCGCGTGAGACCGGTAACCGCCGAACAGCTCTGGGAGAACCTCGAACGCCGCAAACGAGTTTTCCTGCAACAGCGCCCATAATGGCCGTTTATGAGCTTTCCGCCGAAGTTGAAAATGATCTGTTCGAAATTTGGAGTACGATTGCCGCGAGGACGACGTTGCGGTCGCCGAACGGATTGAAAATGAACTCGGCAGCCTTGCCAGCGTCCCTGGCCAGGGACACTGGCGACGTGACCTTTCCAGCAGGCTGCGCTTCTGGCCGGTATGGGATTACTTGATCGCGTACCGGCCCAAACCCTCCCCGATACTGATTCTTGGGGTATTACATGGCCGACGGAATCCTGCTACGCTCGCAAAAATTCTCACCTCAAGGCAGAAGAGGCGTCGCCAGCGCTAATAACGCCTCATGTTCGTGCGGCTGCTGGCATTTTGGTCCCATCACGTCGCGGCTCAAATTAGCCGGGAGCCTGAGCATAATCGTTTCGGCCTACGACTTTCAGCATCTCGTGAATGGCCTCTCTATTCTGGCAAAGCGAAGTACTTCTCAGCGTTGGAATAACAGATATTCCTAACCATCCCTCCGACCAGCGGCATATCTCGCGGCAGTTCGCCGTTCTCAATATCCCGGCCTAGTAAGTTGCACAAAACCCGGCGGAAGTATTCGTGGCGAGGATACGAGAGAAAGGATCGCGAGTCCGTCAACATGCCGACAAATCGGGAAAGCAGACCGCAGTTGGACAGCGCGTTGATCTGGAGTTCCATGGCTTCCTTCTGATCCAGAAACCACCAGCCGCTGCCGAATTGAATTTTCCCAGGGACCGAACCGTCCTGAAAATTACCCGCCACAGTCGCGATGGCGTAGTTATCGGCGGGGTTCAAGTTATAGAGAATCATCTTCGGAAGCGCCCCGGCCTGGTCGAGTTGATCCATGTAGCGGGCGATGGCGTCGATTTGCGGCCAGTCGCCAATGGAGTCGAAACCGGTGTCCGGTCCAACTTGGCGGAACATGCGCGTGTTATTCGCGCGGCGGGCGCCGAGGTGCAACTGCTTGGTCCAGCCTTTGGCGGCATCCAGGCGACCGAAGAAATGCATCAAATAGCTGGCGAACTGGGCGTGTTCGACGCTGTCCGCAGGCTGGCCGTTGTGGGCCCGGTCGAAGATATGGGCCGCGTCGTCGTGGGAGCAAGGCTCGGAGAAAGCGCTGTTCAGACCGTGGTCCGAAAGGCGGGCGCCGATCGAGTGGAAGAAGTCGTGGCGATTGGCGAGGGCGTCCAGGAAGGATTGGAAGCCGCGGATTTGCATGTTCGCGGCCGCTTCGAGCTTGGCAGTCCAGGCATTGAAAGCTGCGGGGTCATGGACGGTGAGGGCTTTATCGGGGCGATAAGCGGGAAGTACTTTGGTGGCGAGGCCGGAGGCGGCGATTTGCGTGTGATCGTCGAGCGAGTCCGTGGGATCGTCAGTCGTGCAAAGGGCGCGAACCTTGAATTTTCCTAATATGCCGTGGGCGGAAAATTCGTCCGTCGCCAGCCTCTCATTGGCGCGATTCCAAATGGATTCAGCGGTGGACTCGTTAAGGATATCGGGGATGTCGAAATAACGAAGAAGTTCGAGATGGGTCCAATGATAAAGGGGGTTTCGCAGCGTGAACGGAACGGTGCGGGCCCAGGCCAGGAACTTTTCGTAAGGGCTCGCCGAGCCGGTGATCAGCTCTTCGGGGACGCCGTTGGCGCGCATGGCGCGCCACTTATAGTGATCGCCTTCGAGCCAGATTTCATGAAGGTTCGCGAAGCGGCGGTTGCCGGCGACGTCGTGGGGCGGGAGGTGGCAGTGGTAATCCAGGATTGGCTCGGGTTTAGCGTAGGTGTGATAGAGGTCGCGCGCCGCGGCGGTTTGGAGGAGAAAATCGTCGTGTATAAATGTCATTGCCGTGTTTACTTCACAGTCAGCGCGCGGGGTTCTTCTTGTGCGATGACGCTGGGCGGCTCGGGCGTGCGGCCTTGATCGTTGGTTTCGACAATCCATTGATCGAGCCGTTTTTTCAAACGGTCGAACGCCTTTTTGTGAGCGGGTTCAGCGGCGAGATTTTTGACCTCGTGCGGATCCGCCTGGTGATCGTAGAGTTCAAATTCCGGCCGGCCGGCAGCAACCCAACGGGCTTGGATTTCGTTTAGCTTTCCTTCCTTTTCGAGGTCCTGAATGACAGTCAGCGCTGGGTAATTGTTCTTGATGTACTCGTTGAATTGCGAGTACGAACGATCAGGATAGAAGTTATGGATGAGCTTATATCGAGAGTCTCGGACGGCACGGATACGGTCAACGGTCATGTCGCAACGGTCGCGGGCAGTGAAAATTTCGGCGCGGGGTTTGGCGTTTTTGAACAGCGACTGGCCGTGGAAGAGTTTGGGGAGTTCGATGCCGGCGGCGTCGAGCGTGGCCGCGGTGATGTCGAGCGAGATAACGGGATCCTTGCGAACGGCACCGGGCTTGATGTGGCCGGGCCAGCGAACGATCAGCGGCACATGGGTGCCCGGGTCATACAGCCATTGCTTGCCGCGGAGCAGGCAGCGTCCGTTGTCGCCGAAGACAAAGATGACCGTATTATCGAGCAGGCCATCCTTCTTCAACTCATCTAGAACAACGCCTACTTGCCGGTCCCAGTTGTTGACGGCATCGAGATAGTTGGCGACTTCGTCGCGAATGACCGGATGGTCCGGATAGTAGGGCGGGAGTTCGACTTTGGCGGGATCGACGAGGTTGGGCTGCTTGCGGGCGAGGGGCCACTGCGGACCTTTGTGGGGCGCGGTGAAGTTGATTTGGGCGTAGAACGGCTGGCCTGGGGCGCGTTGATTCCAGTGAGTGCCGTCGAACGGTTTCTCCGCTTTGAAATTGAAATCTGTTTTGCCGTTGGTGCGGAGCGCGGGACTGACGGCGAGGACATTCGCAGTGAAGTAGCCGGCGTCATGCAGACGGTGCGAGACCAGGCGAACTCCTTCGGGGAGCGTGTAGCCATCCTTACGATGGCTGCGGTGATTGTGGGCGCCGATGGTGGTTTGATAGACGCCGGTGTTCCAGGCCGAGCGCGAGGGCGAGCAGACGGGAGCAGTGGTGAAACAGTGAGTGAAACGGACGCCCTCGGCGGCGATGCGATCGGCATTGGGCGTGTGGACGAGCGGGTGGCCATAGCAGCCGAGTTGGGGGCCCAGATCATCGCCGAGGATCCATAGAATGTTGGGACGCTCCTGTTTGTTCTGCGCTCTGAGGCTCAAAAACGGGGCTGCGAAGGCGGCGCGACGGGTGAGGGCGGGTAGATTCATACGGTACACGGTCACAATACATGGTAATGGGATTGCCGCCGTTCGCGCTTCCTATTTGGCAGGGGCCTTTTCCTCCAGCCAGATATTGCCCGTGAGTTCGGTCATGGCGAAGGCCATGCGATCCGGCGCAACGTTAAGCCCAAGAAATTTTCCCTGCCATCCGACGCTTCGCAGCGATTGGCGGGCCGAGTGAAAGTGGCGAACCGGGAACGATTCACCGATGGCTTTTTTCGTCGATGGGTCGAGCCGGCGGGCCCAAATACAGCGAAATCCATCGCGTTCGGAAGTGAAGTAAATCAGGTCGCCGTTCGGCGACCACGCGGGATCCATCGCTGAATGGGAGTCCTCCGAAACCGGCGTCCATTCCGCGAACGGCGCGACGCGTTTGGTGTCGAGCGGAATCAGAAACACAATTGATCGCTGGGCCGCGCTTTGGGACAGAACAAAGGCGATCCATTTCCCGTCGCGCGAGAACCGGGCCCCGGAAATCACGGACTGTCCGTTTGGCCGGTCGGTCAATTTAATTGTCTTTTTGGCGGCGGCATCGAAGAGCAAAAGGTCCTCGTCCTTTTTGGGTTCGTAGAGGATCATGTCTCCGCCGGACGAGACTCCGGTGACGGTCCCGCAGGCCGCGCATAGGACTTCGGGAGCGCCGCCGAGGATGGGCATAACCGATAGGTCATAGCGCGCGCTGGTGAACAGAAGTTGGCGGAAATCGGCCGAAACATGCGCACTAGGCAGCAGGCGCGGAGAGGTGGTGAGGACACGTTCCTTGAGGCCATCCATGTCGCGAGCAAGGATGCTGTAACTGCCGAAAGTCCGCCGGATGAAGACCATTTGGGCGCCGTTACCGGATAGAGACGGCGCAAAGTCCGGCGCTTGCCTCCCAGTGACGCGGCGCGGTTCTCCGGCAGTGAGTCCCCCTCTCGGATCGATTGGAATTTGCCAGATATTGGCGTTCTCCGTCTCATCGGAGAAGGCGATGGCGCCGCCCGCGGCGGCGCCTCGCAGATGGCGGCCAGGCCCATGCGTAACGGGGCGCGGGGGCGATTGTGCGATGTAGGACGCGGAGACGGGAACTTCCCAAAGGTTGGTGGCGTCCCCGGAGATGGCTGAATAAAGGATGCGGCTGACACCGTCATCGACCCAATCGATGGCGGGCGCAAGATAACCGGCGAGATTCGGCTCCGTGGCGGTAATGGCTCCGGTTTTGACGGGCGCGTTTCCGTTCACCGGAAGCACCCACCAATCCAGTACCCCCTCTTTCATCCCAAAGACCAACAGGGCATCGCCGCGCGGCGACCAGATGGGCGAATGCGCCCACCACATTTCCGGATGAACGGGTCGCGGCGCGCCGCCACCGGCATCGGCGACGAAGATACGTGAGGATCCGGGGACGAAGGCATTCCTATCCCCGGTCCAAAAAGCGATGGAACGGCCATCGGGAGAGTAACGCGGGCCGCGGCCCTGCCGGGCCAAGACCACCGGATCGCCGCCAAGCGTAGGGACGATGTGGATCCCGCCGCCATCGGCTTCGGAGCGAAACGCGACGTGAGTGGCGTCGGGAGAAAAAGCCGGATCGATCTCGTCGGCGGGACCGGCGGTGAGTCGAATCGGCTCGCCGCCACCCACCTGTTGCACCCAAATATCCAGGTTGCCTTCGGTGGCGCGATCCGACGCAAAGGCTATCATTTTACCGTCTCTGGATAAGGCGGGCGCGGTATTGAGGCCGGTATCGGCGGTGACGCGGCGGAGGAGCGATTTCGGTTCCGGATCCGGCCGGCCGAAGTACGCGATTGCGAGAAATGCGAGCGCGGCCGCAGCCGCCGCGCTGGCGCCTATGGCGAGCCATTGCCAACGCCGGGAAGCCGATGGCCTAGTCGTCTCCGCTTCGACGGGGAGTTCAAAATCCTTCTCCAAGTCCTGCAGAATGAGCTTCACATCGGACATGTGCTGCCAGCGGTCGATCGATTTTTTCTGAAGGCACTTTACGACCACCCGTTCCAGTCCGCGAGGCAACGAGGGCAGAATCTCACGCAGTGGCCGAGGTTCCTTTGAGACGACGGCGGAGAGAGTCTCCATGGCGGTTTCAGCCAGAAACGCACGGCGGCCGCTGAGCATCTCGTACAGGACGGAGCCGAAGGAAAAGATGTCGGACCGCGCGTCCACGGAGTGGCCCTGGGCCTGCTCCGGAGACATGTAGGAGAGCGTCCCGATTACTTCGCCACTAAGGCTGATCGAAATGTCGCTGCCGCTGGCCGCCGAGGAAATTTTGTCGATCTGCTTGGCTATTCCGAAATCGAGGACCTTCACCAGTCCGCGTTCGGTCACCATGATGTTGCTTGGTTTTAGGTCGCGATGGACGATATGGGCGTCGTGAGCGGCGGCAAGCGCATCGGCGATTTGCGCCGCGTAGCGTATGGCAGTTCTGGGGTTCAAACCCGACGGACCCGCCATTTCGCGCAAGGTCTTTCCATGGACGCGCTCCATTGCAATAAAATCCGTATCGCCGTAACGGCCCACTTCGTAGACAATAACGATATTAGGGTGATTGAGCGCGGACACCGACTGCGCCTCACGCATCAGGCGGCGGCGCATGGGTTCGTCGGCGCGCCCGGGCGGAAGCACTTTGATAGCCACGGCGCGAAGCAACTTCTCGTCGTCCGCTTCAAATACCCAGCCCATGCCGCCGGCGCCCAACCGCGTCTTGATGCGATAGTGACTGAGCATCGAACCGGGACCCAAGGCATCCCGTGATTCCGTTGCCGAGCCGGGGGGCACCAGCGAATCCAGCGTGACGTGCGTGACGCTTTCGGTTGACTCACCAAGCAAACGCTCCACTTCCTTGCGCAACCCCTCATCGGGGCAGTGATCCTTAAGATATTGCGCTTGCGCTTCTCCGGACATCGATTGGGCCGCGAAATAGATCTCTTTCATCAAGAGCCATCGAGGGTCGCTGCTCATGGGAAATCGTAGTCTATAACATGTTGCGATAGGCCAACAGCGTAGCCTCGGCCATGTGGTTGACCAGGAACCTGGCGTGAACGAGTTCCCTCCCCTGGATCGCCCAGTCCGCGACTTCAGGGGCACGCAGCCTGGCCGCGGCGGCGGCGATTGCCACGGGATCGTTGTCCGTCAGCAGGCCGGTCCGTTCGTGCTGGACAATCTCCGGCAAGCCGCCAACACGGCTGGCGAGGACAGGCACACCGGCGCTCATTGCGAGCAGCGCCGCCGAGCCCAGGCCCTCTTCACGCGTGATATAGAGCAAGCCGCCGGCGGTCTTTAGCGCTTCGGGAAGATCGACCGTAAATTGAACTTCGACGCCGGATTGACGAATGAGATCGGAGCCCTTCATCGGATCATCCGACGCGCAAGCGATGAGCGGCCCGGTGCGCGTGGAAAGCGGCATAGCCTGAACGCCATCATAGACGACTTCGATTTTTGCGGCGGGCACACCGGCCTCCATCAGCTTGCCGGCAACGTACTTCGAAACCGCCAGGAACAGAACGGGCCGGCGGTACTTCCACTGGCTGGCCCATGAGTTCTTGATCGGAAACGCGACGCGGCGGCTGACGACCAACGGAGAGCGCGCGAAGAGCGCCGCATAAGTGTGGCTCCTGGCGTCGTGCGCATGCACGATGTCCACTTCGCGTCGAAGTTTTCGGATCGCGAACGGCTCGCCATGCGGGCTGAGAAACTGCTGTTCAATGCCGCGCGCCGACAACTCTTCCATGAGCTGCATTACCTGATACTGCCCGCCGCGCAGTTTCCGGCCAAGGTCGAGGTGGAGAACGCGCATGTGGCCTCTATCGTAGTTGTTGCGCAATCGCGGCGGCGATGGCCTTGCCGTGAAAGCGGCCGTTCTCGATGAAAATCTCGTTCGTGTGTTCCCCCGCAACGATCACCCCGGCTAAAAATATACCGGGCGTTTCGCTCTCGAATGTGTCCGGATTTGTGCGCGGTTTGCGAGTCTCCGGGTCGAGCGCAATGCCGTGCGCGGCAAGGAAATCGAAGTCGGGATGGTAGCCGGTCATGGCGAAGACGAAGTCGTTCTTGATCGTCACTTCGCCTTGCGGCGTCTGCAGTCGCACGGCGTGGGGCAAGATCTCAATCACACTGCTCTCAAAGTACATGGGGATCTCGCCGTTCTTGATGCGGTTCTCAATGTTTGGCTTGATCCAGTATTTGACGTGGCGATGAATCTCCGTGCCGCGATGGGCCATGGTGACGCGCGCGCCGCTCCACCACAGTTCCAACGCCGCCAGCGCAGCCGAGTTTTTCGCGCCGACGATGAGGATATCCAGGCCAAAATAAGGGTGCGGCTCACGATAGTAGTGGATGACTTTGGGCAGGTCTTCGCCGGGCACGTTGAGGAAGTTCGGCAGATCGTAGTAGCCAGTGGAGAAGATGACCTTCTTTGCGCTATGTTCCCTGGCCTCGCCGTACTGATCGCGCGTGACCGCCGTGAATTGCCCGTCGCTCCCGGTGATCTTTTCGACGCGCTGATACTGGCGAATATCGAGCTTATAGTGGTCCGCGACGCGGCGATAGTATTTCAACGCCTCGGTCCGATTGGGCTTTTCGTTCAGCGACGTCATGGGAATATCGCCGATTTCCAGCAATTCCGGTGTCGTGAAGAAGACCAGATTCGTCGGGTAGTTGTACAGCGAATTGACGACACAGCCCTTGTCGATCAACGTCGCGCGGACGCCCATTTTCCCAAGTTCAATGCCACAGGCGAGGCCCGTTGGCCCCGCGCCAACGACAACTACGTCCGTATCAAAGGAGTTCATCGACCTGCGCGTAGACGGCTTCCAGCGCCGCGCCAAGCGCGCCGGCATCTTTACCGCCCGCCTCCGCCAAGTCGGGCCGGCCGCCGCCCTTGCCGCCCACGGCCTGCGCCACCGGGCCGATCAGTTTGCCGGCGTGTACCTTGTGCGTCAAGTCCTTCGTAACGGCGCCGATGATCGCTACGCCATGGACATCCGCGGCGCCGAGTACGATGACCGCCGACTTCCACTTGTTGCGCAGGGAATCGGCCAGAGCGCGCATCTGCACGCGGTCGAGACTGTCGACTTGAACCGCCAGAACATGCACGCCCTTAATTTCGCGAACCTGCGATTCCAGCGATCCGCTCTGCGACTGCGCCACTTTATTCTTCAACTGCTCGACTTGCTTTTCCAGGCTCCGCTGATTGGCCAGCATCTTTTCAACGTGTTCAAGAATTTCGGATTCCGACGACTTGATCGCCAGAGCCACGCGATTCAACGTGGCCGTCGCGTCCTGAAACCGCCCCACCGCAGCGTTGCCGGTGATGGCTTCAATACGGCGCGAACCGGCGCTAACGGAGCCTTCGTAAATAATCTTGCAAAGGCCAATATCGCCCGTGCGCGAAACGTGCGTGCCGCCGCAAAGTTCCTTGCTGAATCCGGGGACGTGAACCACGCGAACTTTCTCGCCGTACTTCTCACCGAAGAGCGCCATGGCGCCCGTTGAGATCGCGTCTTCCAGTTCCATTACATCGGTCGAGACCGGCGTGTTCCGCATGATCTCTTCATTCACAATCCGCTCCACTTCCGCCACCTCTTCCGAGGCCATGGCCGTGTAGTGGCTGAAGTCAAAACGCAGACGCGCCGGATCGACCACCGAACCGGCCTGCTTGACATGGATGCCCAGAACGGTGCGCAACGCCGCGTGCAGCAGGTGCGTGGCCGTGTGGTTGCGGCGCGTGGCGGAGCGCAGATCCGCGCTCACCTGGCCGCGCAGAATATCGCCTTTGCGAATGGCGGCAACGGCGGTGATCTTGTGAACGGTCAACCCAGGAACGGCCGGGTAGGCGGACTGCACGGTGGCCACGGTTTCGCCGGAACGGTTCTGCAGTTCTCCGTGATCGCCCGTCTGGCCGCCGGATTCGGCGTAGAAACTGGTGGTGTCGAGAATCAATTCGGCGACCGCGCCGGGCTCGATGGCATCCACTTCCTTCTGGTCCGCGAGCAGCGCCAGCACTTTGCAGTTGTCCTGCGTCAGGGTGTCGTAACCGGTGAATTTCGAGCGGCCTAACTTGGTTTGCAACTGCTGATAGACGGGAGCAACGTGGGCCTTCTCGGCGCCCTTCCAGGAAGCCCGGGCGCGATCCCGCTGCTTGTCCATTTCGGCGTCAAAGCCATCGGTGTCGATGGTCAATCCGAACTCGCGCGCCATATCTTCCTGCTCATCGGAGGCCAGGCCATAGGAGTCGTACAGCTTGAAGGCAACCGCGCCGGGCAGCATGCCGCCCGCGGCCTTCTTCGCCTCGTCGTGAAAGACGCGTTCGGCCACTTGATAAGTGGTGGCGTATCGGTTTTCTTCTTCCTTCACAATGCGGGAAACACGGGCCGTGGATTCGAGCAGTTCCGGATAGGCCGGCTTCATGAATTCGGCGACGAAATTGGTCAGTTGATGGAAGTAGGGATCGACAACGCCAATCCGCCGCGTGTTCCGCAAAGCCCGGCGCATGATTTTGCGGAGCACATAGCCGCGGCCTTCGTTGGAAGGGACGACGCCATCGTGAATCAGGAAGGCGGCGGCGCGCGCGTGGTCGGCGTTGATGCGAAGAACGACATCGGACTTCGGATCGGCGCCGTACTCCACGCCGCAAAGTTCGGCGCCGCGATCAATGATGGGACGCAGCAGGTCCGACTCGTAGTTGGTCAGCTTGCCCTGCATGATGGCGGCAAGGCGCTCCAGGCCCATGCCGGTGTCGATGGAGGGTTTCGGCAGGCGCGTCATGATGCCGCTCGACGAGCGGTCAAACTGCATGAAAACCAGGTTCCATATTTCAACGAAGCGTCCGCCGCCATCGAGCGGAAACTCTTCTTGCTCATGACCGGGTTCGGCGGCGTGTGCGCCCAAATCGTAATGGATTTCCGAACAGGGGCCGCATGGACCGGTGTCGCCCATCTGCCAGAAATTGTCTTTTTCATCCAGGCGGAAAATGCGGCTCCGGGAGATGCCCGTCACCTTCGGCCATAGTTCTGCGGCTTCGTCGTCTTCGCGGAATACGGTGACATAGAGACGGTCCTTTTCCAGACCGTACTCCTTTGTGAGCAACTCCCAGGCGAAGTCGATGGCTTCGGTCTTGAAGTAGTCGCCGAAGGAGAAATTCCCCAACATTTCGAAGAATGTATGGTGGCGCCGGGTGTAGCCGACGTTTTCCAGATCGTTGTGTTTGCCGCCGGCACGGACGCACTTCTGCGATGTGACGGCGCGCGCGTAGTCGCGCTTCTCCATGCCCAGGAAGATGTCTTTGAACTGGTTCATGCCGGCGTTGGTAAACAGCAACGTCGGATCGTTCACGGGAACCAGGCTGGAGGATTTAACCGGGCGGTGACCGCGGGCGGCGAAATAGTCGAGAAATTTTTGGCGAGTGTCGTGGCCGGTCATGCTGAACCTTTTATTTTCGCATGGTTGGCGGTAGGGGTTGGTTTTTCGGTATTCATCAACTGTCTAAAACCGGCTCACTCCTATTTTCGTTTCCCTTGGCACGGTTGTCCTTTCAACAAGAACATTTTTGGGATTGCCCCTTCACCAGCTAGAGTGAATGTACCGAAGTCTTTACTCCACGCGCCATGCGGTACTTCCGGATTCGACTTGATCCAGCTTGCCAGCCCGACGAGGTTGTCTTCTGTAATTGACCGATCCCTTAGGCGGTCCTGAAGGTGCTGACGCACGGCCTTGGGCAATCTTGTCCAGTCGATGTAAGGCACGGTTCAGTCGATATACTCCACGCCAAACACCGCTTTCTCAATTTGCTTCCATTGCCCATGCGATTTGGCGGTGTCGCCCTCAGTTTGGAATGTTTGAATCATCCGCCGAAGTTTTCGCTCTCTAGCTTCACTCACTCGTTCGACCAATGTTTCGCCGGACTGAAGCATCGATACCGCGTGTTTGTTGTTGATAATTTCAGCAGCTTCATGAAGAGCATGCCCTTCCAGCGATCGGGCGGCTTCAACAATACAGTCTACCGGAACGTTCATGGAACCGTCTTCATTGAGGTGTCCCATTTGGAGAACCGTGTCGCCAAAACGATGGTTCATCTCGTCAATTTCTGAGGGCGATATTGCTATGTCCTCTCTCGCCAACTCAGATACGAATTGCTTGAATGTTAACATCGGTCTTTCTTCCGTTGACGATACGCCGGTGGAGATGGCTTGCTCCTCACGTATTCTACAGCGTAGTTTCACCGTGAGCAGATCTACGGGAAATCCATCCGTGCTTGAACGGCAATTTTAGAAATCGTAACGAAGCGCAAACTGCATGACGCGCGGCAAGGTGAGCGTGTCGGTGTATTTGCCGAATGAACCCAAATTGCCGAGGTCGGCGGAGGTGAAGAAGGGATCGAAGCGCACCGAGTTGGTGACGTTGAACACTTCCCAACGGAACTGTAACTGATGGCTTTCAGACCAAGGCATATTGAAGCTCTTGCCAAGCCCCAGATCGACGTTGAAGTTACCGTCGCCGCGCACGATATTTCGCCCGCCAGTCTGACCGGGGAGGGTGTAATCGAACGCCTTGATGGCGGCGGCGGGGTCGTTGAAGAGGTTCACGCCACCCACGCCTCCCGGAGGCGCCGGAGCGTCGCGGCGGGTCCCGTCTACGAAGGTTCCGATGGCAGTGGCGTAGCCGGTGATATTCCAGTTCGTCGGCCAGAAGCGACCGTTGCCGACGGAGGTGGGCAGACCGGTGGACTGGCGGTAAAGTCCCGACAACTGCCAACCGCCAAGGATGGCGTTGGCGACGCCGCCCCGATCGAGAATCGCTCGTCCCCGCCCGATGGGCAGGCCATATACGAAGTTCGCGTTCCACTGGTGCCGCGTGTCGTAATCGGAGGGCGCGCGGAAGAGCCCGCGGTTGAAGGCGTTGATGATGACGCCGTTGGTGTCGGTGGAGTTTTCGGGCCGGGAGGCCAAGTCGATGGACTTGGACCAGGTGTAATTAAAGACCAACTGGTCGCCATTGTTGTAGCGCTTCTGAACGGTCCACTGCATGGCGTTGTAGTTGCCGGAGCCTACCGAGCGCAGCGTCCGGAGATAGCTGAACTGACGGTTATAGAAGCTGTAAGGGCCGAACTTGCTGCAAGCGGGCCGGCACAGCACATCCATTTCGTACAGCGCATAGCTGTAGTCCGGAGCGTTGTCCGCAAAGCTCTGATAGGCACGTTGAGTGGCCGACAGTGTCGCCGTTGCGGCGCCGGGGAAGAAGTTTTCCCAGAACGGAATCCTTCCAACGGAGGCTACAGGAGCGTTGGAGTTCGCTAGAACCGCCAATTGCGATGCCGCCTCGAAGTACGTTTGGCCGGAGGCCGGATCCTTCATGTTCACCGGCATTGCGATGTCCTCGCTAATCAAGGATCGCCGTGACAACCGCCCCACATAGCTGCCCTGAATAAACAGACCGCCCTTGAACTCGCGTCCGATGGAGAAGTTCATGTTCATCGTGTAGGGAGGCAGCAGTTGATCGTCCAGTGAATTGGTGATGGCGAACAGGTTCGGCGCCACCTGGGGGAAACCCGCACTCGGGGCGGCCGGAAGGATTCCCGCGGGAATGTTATTGATGCCGGTGAAACGCGGCGCGGTTGCGAGCGACAAAGTTGCCGAAGGATTCGTCAACGCCGTGGCCAGCCCGAGCGCGCTGGCGTCGTAGTTGGTAATCAGGCCGGAGCCCATCACGTCATAGTACATGCCCCAACCGGCGCGAATGGCGGTTTTACCGGGGCCGCCAAAAAGGAACCTAGACAGGCCGCTATCGCCCTGCGGCGAGTAGGCCAGCGCCAGGCGCGGAGCGAGATTCTTCTTGTGGAACGGGTAAAGATCGCGACCGCCGGGCTGTTCTTTCAACACATATTCGACAGGGTTGACAAGGAACTGCGGCGCGCCGACGCTGGCGAGCGCAACTCGCTGATCGAAGAACGAGCTGAGCGATTCGCGGGCGACCGTCTGGACACCGTTGGCTTCATAGATCGGCGGCATCAACGACCAGCGGAGTCCGTAGGTGAGCGTCAAGGCTTTGGATACCTTCCACGTATCCTGGGCGTAAATTTCGTATTCTTCGGCGTTGAACTGGCGAACAACCGGCGCGCCAATGGCGAGAGCGGAGCCGTCTTTGTTGTAGTTGTAGCGGGCATTGCCCTGGCTGACGATACCGAGCACCGCCATGGCGGCGTCGCGCAAGGCGACGCGCGCTGTAGGGTTGATGTCGGTAAGCGGGGCGTTCAATTCGTTACCGCTGGAGACAAGCCAGGATGCGTTGGCCGAGGCCGACGGGAAGGAGTTAGCGTAGTTGGTACGGCTGTTGCGAATCATGCGTATTACGCCGCCAACCTTCAATTCATGGCGGCCGCGATTCCAAGTGAAGTCATCGCCGATCGTATGAACTGGAGTCTTTCGAATAAATGCGCGATTGGTGCCGACAGCCGAATCGAGTGTTCGGAAGGTGACAAACGGTTGATCGGAAATGCCCGTGTTTTCAATCCCAACGCGGGTGATGCCATAGCGGAACGAATTAACCTTAGAGGCGGACAGAACGCTGGTGAGGCCAAGCGCGAAGCCCTTGGTGTTGGCTAGATTCGTATCGTTCGGTGGCAGGCCGGAAAACTGCGGGGCACTGGTCGAGCTATCACCTTGCAGGTTTCCGCGGGCGAACATAGTGTGCTTGCTCTGCGAATCCAGCACGTAGTCGAGTTTTGCGATGTAGGTCTGCCAATCGAGTTTAATGGGGGCGTTGAAACGGTAGCCGCTGGTATTGATGGCGTCACCGGCGGCCGAATCGTTGGGAAGCGGATAGCTGCGGAGAACGGCTAGGGCCGCGGCATTCGGACCGATCCCGAGCGGATCAATCCGGGAGCGAAGATCGGCCGGAGTCAAGGTCGCCACTGAACCGTTGGTTCGGATATATTGCACGTTTCCATCGCGAAGGCTTTGCGTGGGAACGGTGCGGAGAACGGTGTCTTCCCGGCGGTCCTTGCGGCCTTCGTAATTGCCGAAGAGGAAGAGCCTATTCTTCATAATCGGTCCTCCGAGAGAGGCGCCGTACACATTGCGGTTCAGCTTCGCCAACTCCACGCCGTTCTGGTTGTTGAAGAACGTATTAGCGTTGGTGGCTTTGTTCCGCAAATACTCATATGCCGAGCCATGGATTTGATTCGTTCCGCTCTTGGTAATCAGCGAAATCTGCGCGCCCGATGAGCGTCCCATCTCCGGATTGGCGTTCGTGGTTACCACGCGGAACTCCTGGACGCTATCGAGGGTGACACGAAGTACGCTCGTGAAGGGGTCCCGGTTCTGCTGGTCGTTCACGTCGACGCCATCAAGCGTCACGTTAGCCTGATCGTTCTTGCCACCGTTCACATTCCCGCCGCGATAGCTGTTAGGCGCATTGGCGCCCGCGAAGGTCACCCCAGGCTGCAACGACAACAACCCCGCCACATTCCGCGCCTCAAACGGCAATTGAAGAATCGGCTTCGACCCGAACGAATTGCCCAGCGAAGCATCAACCGTATTGATCTGCACCGCGTCCGCCGAGATCGAAACCGTGTCCGACACGGTCCCGACTTCCAGCTTGATATTCACCGTCGCCGGCGTATTCACCAGGAATCGCAGACCGCTCAAAACAGCGGACGAAAATCCGGTTGCCTTGGCCGTAATCCGGTAATTCCCCGGAGCAAGTTGCGGGACTGAGTAGGCGCCATTCGCGTCCGTGGTCACGTCGCGCTTGGAACCGTTGTCGAGATTGTTCAATTCGACGGAAACGTTCGGCACCACCGCGCCGGATGGATCGGTGACCAGGCCGGTCACCGACGTGGTCGTTTGTCCGAAGACGAGAGTGACGGCTAGGAGGAAGCCCCCGAGCAGCCGGAAGGAATTTTTATTCATGTTTTTCCCCAGACCACAGCGGGCCGTGTAGACCAGCCTTGTGGCGACAACCTGATATTCAGCATTCCGATGCCGGAATGAAACACTTCGACTTACATAATTGATAGCAGATCGGCAATTTCGGGTCAACGGGGGCGCCCGCGCAACTCCGCCAGTATTTCCCGCACCGCTTTATTCGGATCCGCCGCCTGTGTTACCTGCCGTCCAATCACCAGATGGCTCGCCCCATCCGCCATCGCCCGCGCCGGCGTCGCCACGCGTTTTTGGTCACCCTTCGCAGCGCCAGCACTTCGCACGCCGGGCGTCACCAGCAACATGCCCGGCCCCGCGACTCGCCGCACATCGCCCACTTCCAGCGGCGAACAAACCAACCCGTCCACGCCGGCACGCATCGCGTTCCGCACGCGCAAATCAAACAACTGCCGCACCGCGCACGTATAGCCCATCTCGTGAATATCCACTTGGTCCAGACTCGTCAGCACCGTCACGGCCAGAATTTGCAGCTTGCCGCTTCCCCGCCCCGCCACCGCCGCGCGCATCACCTGGGGTTCCGCATGAACGGTCAACAGACTCACGCCGCTTTTCGCCAACACCGCCGTCGTGCGCCGCACCGTCTCGCCGATATCGTGCAGTTTCAAGTCCAGGAACACCTTCTTGCGCCGCTTGATCAACTCCTTCACAAACTCCATGCCCGCCGCGGCGTACAATTCCAGCCCAACCTTATAGAAGCCCACCGACTTCGACGTCGCGTCCACAATCTTCCGTGCCTCGGCCGCCGACTCGCAATCCAAGGCAATGATGATGGGGTTCATTCCAGCTCCAATAAAGTAGGCCGCCGCTCCACGACTCGTCCCACGCGCCGCGCCGGCGGGTACAGCGCTTGCATTTTGGCCACGTCGACTTCCGGCATCGCGATCAACAGTCCGCCGGACGTTTGCGGGTCAAACAGCAACAGTTCCAGCACCGGATCAATCCCTCGCGTCTTGGTCACCGCGCTTCCGGCAAAATCCATATTGTTCCGCAAACCGCCGGCAATTGCGCCCGTCGCCGCGTACTCATATGCGCCCGGTAACAATGGTACGCTCGCCGCGTCGATAATCAGCGTCACGTTGCTCGCCGCGGCCATCTCCCGCGCATGGCCCAGAAATCCAAATCCGGTAATGTCGGTACATGCGTGCGCCTCGGTCGCGAGCATCGACTGACAGGCGGTATTGTTGAGCGTTAACATGCTCACAATCGACGCATCCATGTGCTCCGTTGACGCCGTGCCCTGCTTTAAAGCCGTCGCAATCACGCCCGTTCCAATGGCCTTCGTAAAGACTAATGCATCGCCCGGCCGCGCGCCCGCATTGGCCAACACCCGCGTCGGATGCACGGTGCCCGTCACCGCATAACCAAACTTCGGCTCGTCATCGGCCACGCTATGACCGCCCAGAATCACGCATCCGGCTTCCTTCATCTTGTCCGCGCCGCCCAGCAGGATTTGGCCCAGATCCTCGATATCGCCATCCCGCGGCCACGCCAGAATCGACAAAGAAGAGATCGGCACGCCGCCCATCGCGTAGACGTCGGACAACGAATTCGCCGCGGCAATCGCGCCAAATAGATAGGGATCGTCCACAATCGGGGTGAAGAAATCCACGGTCTGCACCAGGGCACACTCCGGCGTCAACTGGAAGACTCCGGCGTCATCGGACGTATCGAAGCCAATCAGCACACGCGGATCGGATTGTTTCGGCAGAGCGCCGAGCACCTGGTCCAAAACCTTTGGACTCAATTTGCTCGCTCAACCGGCGGCTTTAACGCGCGCCGTCAACTTTCGAACGGACATTATTTCAATTGTAAGGTCGCGGCCAGTTCGCCTTCCGAAATAATGCGGGCGCCCGGCGGCCAGGGACGCGAAGCCAGGTTATAGCGCAGCCATGCCGCCAACACCGTTTTGTCCACATCGCCATTGTCGCGGCCGAACAATTCGCGGCTGATTCCCTCGCTTGTGCGCGGTCCCCAGACGGACTCCCATGATTCCCACCGCCCGCCATCGGGGCCCAGCACGGACTCGCGAAGCGCGGACGAGCCGATACTCCATTCCGGCGTGAACGATCGCGATTGCCCCTTGGCGTCCTTAAATATGTTGGCGGGCCACTGCGTCAAATCGATGCCGAAGAAGTTCCGGAAATCGAGCGGATCGGGGCGCAGCGCCCAAGCATCGCCAAATCGCGCGGGATGCGTCTGCTTCAAATGAATTGCACCCCATCCGCCCATCCCTTCGCCCAATAGCTGGGGCGGCGGCCCCGGCCCCAAGGCTGGCAACAGTTCTTCCAGCAGGGCTCGCGTCCATGGCCCGTTCACCTCGGAATCCGTGAATGCATGATGGCCATAGCGATGCACGCAATCGAGGAAAATGAGCGTTGGGCGGGCCGGCTGCGCCAGCAGTTGTTTCCTTAACCGGCTGTTGAAGAATCGTTCGCCAAAGGCATGAAGGACCAGCACCCGCGCGGCCGTGGTTCCCGGCACAACGTCGGCCCGCAGCGAGACGGGCCGGTGATGAAAGCGCGATAACAGCGGGCTCGGAATTTCCACGGTGCCCCGAGGCGGCGGAGCGACCCCCGATGAGCGCGTTAGCTCAAAGGCGTACACTTTGTCGGCCTTCGGGTTAAAGTGGTCGATTGTGACCAACTCGCTGCGAAGATCCAGCGCGGAAAGGCCCGCGTAGGGAAAGTCGTAATCGGGGTCGAAAACAACGGTGAAATGGAAGCGCCCCGCATCGGCGGCGGTGATGGCGCCCGGAAAGGCCGAGACCATCGGGTTCATGATCGCAGGCTGTCCGGAAGGCCACTGCAAAACTTCGCGCGAGGCAATCCACACGCGGTTCGGTTCCTCCTCCGATGGCAGCACCGCGTCGCCCTTCGGCGCCTTGCTGGAAGCAAATACCAATAGTCTTCCCGTCAACGGCCCCGCCGCCGAATGCCTAATCGCATAGCGCGCCGCCTTCGGCGCAGGCAACGCTCCCGACGTCACCGGCGTCGCTCCGGGCGTCTGCCAGCAATCGCCTAACGGCCGCCCGGCATAATAGTGCAGCCCGTACCGCATCGAGCGCGGCACATTCTCCGCGCAGGCGTCGGGGGGTATATCACGGCTCATTACGCGAGCCGTAACGCGCGCATCAACGTCGGGGGCGGCGAACACCTTCGCGATTAGAACCAATCCGCACATCACCACGGCCACCCGGAACGGCCAGCGCGCGTTTTCAGGAACTCCGAGGGCCATCAACACCGCCAGCGCCGGCAGCAGCGGCAACAAATACCCCGGCAGTTTGTTCGCGCCGCTCGAAAACACCGCGAATCCAAAGACCGCCCAAACCACGAAGTACCGCCAGCGCGGTTCCCTCCACGGGGCGCGAAACAGTAGCAAAGTCCACGGCGCCAACAAGCCAATCAGCACCGGAGCGTAAAACCAAAACGGCTGCACATGCTGCAAGTCGTCGCTTACGAACCGGCTGAAATGGTGCTTGACGAACAGTTCATCGATAAATGCCCAACCCTCCCGCCGGGTGATCGCGAAGTACCAGGGTCCAGCCACCGCCAGCGCTGAAACCGCCACCAGCCACCACTGCCGCCATCTATGACGCGCAAACCAAATCAACGGCACAGCCAAGGCCGCCGGTACGAGCGCTTTCGCCAAAATCGCCAGTCCAAATAACACCCCGGCGATAATCGAGTCGCGCGCCCTGCCTTCCTCAATCCACCGCAGGCTCACCAACATGGCCGCCGCGAAGCAAATCGACAATGGAACATCGGTCACCGCGACGTTGGAGTAGGCAATCCACCCCGCCGAAGTCGCCAGAATACAGGCCGCCAGAAACGCTTGCCGCTCCGATAGCCACCGCCGCAGATAAACGCCAAACCAGATCAAGAACCCGGCACTGGCAATCCCCAACGGCAGCCGGGGCGCCGTCTCCGGCCCCAGTCCAAGCCAAAAACCGATCGCCGAGATCCAATATAACAACGGCGGCTTCTCCAGCCACGCCTCGCCATCGAGCCGGGGCGTGATCCAGTCGCCAGTCGCCGCCATGGCTCGGGCGATAGAGGCATAGCGCGGTTCGTCGGGTCCATATAAACCAAACGCCGACGTCCATGCCAAGTAAATGACGATGAGGCCCAGGAGCGGCGCCACGCGGCGCGCCCAATTCGATAGCACCCGACTATTATAGAAACTCTACCGCTTACGGCTGCGGCGGCTTCTCCGCTGGAAGGGAACCCGACGGCGTGTCCTCCGTCTTCGTCGCGAGCGTATCCTTGTAAGTCTGCTGAACTCCGGGCGGCATTGTCGCCATCACGCGATCAATTCCGGCGCGTATGCTCGCCACGACTGACGGGTTCCGCTCGGTCCGGTCATAGGCTTCCTCGCGGTCGCTGAGCACGTTGTACAGTTCCGGGCGGGTAAGCAGCAGATTCTTTCGTCCCCGCGCCGGCTCGGGCACGAACATGGGCACGCTATACCGGGCCACGTGGAGCTTCCAATCACCGGATCGGGCGCATTGCAGATATTCGTCGTGGAAATAAAGAAAGACCTCGCGGGCCGGAGGATTGTCCTCTGCCGCGAGCAACGCCCAGATGTCGACGCCATCCAATGTCTGGGCCGGGCGCGCCGCACCGGTAAGGCCGGCCACCGTGGGCAGGACGTCCATCGTATTGGCAAAGGCGTCCACTACCTTGCCGGCCGGAATTCTGCCGGGCATCCGGGCAATGAACGGAACGCGCATTCCCCCTTCGTACGTGGATCCCTTACGGCCGCGCAGCCGGCCGGGGCTTCCCTGATACCAAGGTCCGTTATCGCTTGAAAACATTACCAGCGTGTTTTCGTCCAGGCCCGCATCTTTCAGCGCCTGCAGCACCTGGCCGACGCTCCAGTCGAGTTCCGCCACTACGTCTCCGTAAATTCCCTGGCCGGATCGGCCGGCGAACTCGGGCGATGCCTCCAGCGGTATGTGCGGGGCCGTGTGAGGCATGTACAAAAAGAATGGCTTCTCCCGGTTACGATTGATGAACTTCACCGCCTGATCGGTGTACTGCCGCGTCAACAGATTTAAACGCGCCGTCGATTCCACCACGTCCGCATCCTCATATAGCGAGCGCGGCCACATGTCATTGCTAAAGAGCAGGCCGTAATACCGGTCAAACCCGCGCCGCATGGGCGAGAACTCCGGCCGCGAGCCGAGATGCCATTTGCCGATGCACATGGTGGCGTAGCCCGCGCCCTTAAGCATTTGGGCAATGGTGGTCTCGCTCTCCGGAAGTCCTTCACGGTCGCTGGGAACCAGCACGCGGGGGATTCCATAACGAACGGGATAGCGGCCGGTGAGCAGCGCCGCCCGAGACGGCGAGCAGACCGAACTCGTGGAACAGAACTGTGTGAACCGTACGCCCTCTTCGGCCATACGGTCTAGATTCGGCGTCGGGATCGGCGACCCGTAGCAACTCAAGTCGCCGTAGCCGAGATCGTCGGCGTAGATCAGGATCACGTTTGGCGGACGCGACGCCGAGAGCGCGGCGACGGGCGCCGGCGCAAAACTCGCAAGGCCAGCCGCTCTCACAAAAGACCGGCGGCTTAGACTCTGAAGGTAATAGTTATTTTCGATACTACGGATTATACATGTCCCGCAAGCGGAATGTGCGGTACTCCGGAGCGGAACTTTCCATGGCGGATACTAGTTCGCCGGACGGATTCACCTCTATCGTAGTTCCGGTACCATCCATGCGGAATCCGACTCCGAAACTGTAATTGCCGTTGTCCAGGCGCTGCGCGGAGCCCAAGGCAAACGCGTAAAAGCCCAGATTGGCATTCAGCACGATCTCGGCCCGCCGGTTGGCTTCGTCCAGGCGAAATACCTGGCCGCGGCTTTGTGCCGACGGATCCGCGGCCTGCCGCAGGTTGCCGTTGTCAAAGAGGCTCATTGTTCCGTCGATCTCTATCTCCGCATCGTGCTGATGGGTGAACCAATCGTCAAGATTGCCGCTGGAGATCTGAAAATCTCCGTCACGGCCTAGTCTCCAGACTACATCGCCACCGCCCGAACCGCCGTGATAATCGATCTTCACGATCCAGTCCTGGCTGCGCGCCGAATAGAGCAGGTATCCATCTGGTGTTTCGGATACCGAGTTCCCATGAACCCAGTCATTCGCTTCCGGCGCCAGATACAACGGAGGACAGGCTTGGGGCGTGCAGAGATCGCCCTGTGTCGCCATTCGCCGGACGTCCAGATGATCGAATGCGTCCCACGTCCAAACGACCTCCAAGTCCCGATTCAACTCGATAATCATGTCCCCAAGAACGTTTACCGGCCCCGGGCCCTGGACGTCGGTAAAGATCTCCTCGACACTGGCCAGCACCAGAATGTTCCCATTGCTCGCGCGGCGCGCTTCGTGATGAAAGGCATTGATCGGCCGTTTGCCTAGCGCGGCCAACTGCTCGTTCACTCGCGCGGCGTTGGTTTCGAGGATGGCGGTCCCGGTCAGGTCGAAGACGCGCATGATTTGGCGCGAGACGTCGCCAGCCAAGTCTTCGTGGATACCGAAGAAATACCCGCCCCGTTCGAACGACGTTAGAAACAGTATAGTTTCCGGGTAATACCAGATTACGTTCCCGTCCAGGTCGGTCGCGACGAACCGCGCGAACACCGAAGCCGCCAAATGGACTTTTTGACCGGGCGAACTTGTTGCCCCCATTACTTTCCGATGCGTCGGAAGGTCGGCGGAAAGCGCAAGTGAAGTGAACTCGAGAACCGGATTGTCGGTGAATCGACCAAAGTTAGATACGACGTGCTTGGCCAGGTACCGGGTAGCGGGCCGTAATCCGGCTACGAGAAAATTCATGCTGGACAGTCCGTCGCAGATCTTGGTGGGAGTTTGGTCCAGCGCACCGCCGCTGGCGGCCGCGAAATAAACTACCGCCACGTCCCCGGACCGGCAAGGCGGGGCGCTGTAGAGATAAACCAGCGGGTGTACAGTCGGCCGTATGACCGCCTGGCCGCCAGTGGCGTTTGACTCGACGCGGAACGGCACGGTCGCGCGTCCCGTATCGCCGGTGCCGCGGTGACGAACCTCAACCTCGATTTCGTAAAGTCCCTCGCGCTCGTAAGGCGCCCAGACAAACGACGAGTCCGGACCGAAATCCTTGACGATGGAGCGGACGGCATCGGGTCCGCGGGTTGAAAAGCGATACCAGAGACCTCCGTCGTCTGGGGTGGCCGTCCAGGTGATGGCGGTTCCGACTGGAGCGGGCGAAGCGACAGATGGTTCGAGAAAAACCGTCAGATCGGCGCAAAGCGCGGGGATCGCAAACAAGTAGAGTGCGACGATTGACGGGGCGAAAGAGAAAATGGCTGGTTTTTTCGGCATATTGATTCCACAATTTAATTGATTATCCCTAAACCCAACACACCTTTAGATCGGAGATGTCCTAAAAGCGGCGGACGTTACCATCCATCCGAAATCCAGGGATAATGATGAAATGTGGCGAAAGCTAATTCTGTTCGCGGCGGCCTTCACCGCCTGGGCGGCCGTTGACCGTTGCGGTTGCGATCCGGCAAAGCCTGAAACCTTCAAAGAACGGGCGTGCAGCCTTACCAATGAGGCGGGTAAACAGCCCGAATCGTTGGAGGTTTTCTTCCTCAAAGACGCCAACCCCCGCAAGGCCAACCGAACACTGGTCCTTCCGCGCCGCGTCCTCGCCGGTGAAATGCATGAGTTGCGCCATCTCTCCCCAGCCGAGAGGAACAAACTTTGGCGCGAGGCCATCGCCAAGGCCAAAGAACTCTGGGGCGACGATTGGGGCGTAGCGTACAATGGGGTCAAAGTCCGGACCCAATGCCACTTGCATCTCCACGTCGGAAAACTGCTGAAAGGCGTCGATAGCGGCGAAGCCGTTTACGTGCGGCGCCTGGAAGATATCCCCGTCCCCCAGGACGGATCCGGCCTGTGGATCCACCCTGCTGGAAATCGGCTGAAGGTCCATTTAAACGAACAGATCTGCGAAACGGTGTTACAACGATGAGTCTTCTGGAAATTACCAAATTGCCGACGGCGGAGAACTCCGCCATTCACCTCCACGCGATGGACAACGTCGCCATCGCCCGAGTCCCGTTGGCCGCGGGCCAGGATCTCAAAGTTGGCGATGTCGCCCTCAAGGTCAAAAACGCCGTGCCCGCCGGGCACAAAGTGGCGCTGCAAAACATCGCCCAGGGCGAGACCATTTACCGCTACGGCCAGGTGATCGGCCGCGCCAAAGTGAACATCGAACAAGGCCAGCACATGCATGTGCAAAATGTTGGTTTTGAGGAACAAAACTTCGAGTACGAGTTCCCCGCCATCGAGGTGCCGATTCCCGCGCTGCCGGCGAACATGCCGACATTCATGGGCTTCCGTCGCGAAGACGGCCGCGCCGGCACGCGAAACTATATCGCCGTGGTCGCCGCCTCCAACTGCGCCGCCCACACCGCTGAACTCATCGCCCAAAGTTTTGACGGCGCCACGCTTCCGCCCAATGTCGACGGCGTCATCGCCTTCCCCCACGGCGAAGGCTGCGGCATGTCCATCGGACCCGATACCCAGCAGCTTCAACGAACGCTCGCCGGCATTCTGGGCCACCCCAACGTGGGCGCCGCCATCATCCTCGGCCTCGGCTGCGAAGTCAATCAGATCGATCATTACCTGGGCGACAACGCGCCGCGTACCGATCGGCTGATGGGAATGACCCTGCAAAATTCCGGCGGAACGACGGGCAGCGTTCCCGCCGCGCGTAAGTTCATCCTTGAGCAGATGGACAAGCTCGCCGCCGAACACCGCGTCGAACTCCCCGGCAACCTGATCACCGTCGGCCTCAACTGCGGCGGGTCGGACTCCTTCAGCGGCATCACCGCCAACCCCGCTCTCGGCTATACGTCGGACATGCTGGCCGAAATCGGTGCGGCCTCCGTCCTCGCTGAAACCACCGAAATCTTCGGCGCCGAGCACCTCCTAGTTAAACGCTCCCGCAACCGCGCCGTCGCCGATCGCCTCCTCAGCTTCGTCAGCGGTTACAAGCGATATTTGGGACAGTTCGAAGGGTCGAGTTTCAACGACAATCCCTCCCCCGGCAATAAAGAGGGCGGCCTGACAAACATCATCGAGAAATCGCTCGGCGCCGTCGCCAAGGGCGGCACCTCCACGCTGAACGAAGCGCTCGATTACGCCGAACGCATTCACGGCCCCGGCTTCTGCTTCATGAACACGCCGGGCTACGATCCGGTTTCGCTCACCGGCCTCGCCGCCGGCGGGTCGAACATCATCGTTTTCACAACCGGCCGCGGCAGCGCCATCGGATTCCCCACCGTACCAGTAATTAAGGTCGCCACGAACACCAGCACCTATAAACGAATGATCGACAACATGGATGTCAATGCCGGCCGCATCTCCGATGGCGAATCCACCGTTCCGGCCATCGGCAAAGAAATTTATGACATGATCCTGCGCGTCGCCTCCGGTGAACGTACTTGCGCTGAACGGCTCGGCCACCAGGAATTTGTGCCGTGGCGCATCGGGCCTGTGATGTAACAATTATTTCATCCAAAAGGCCGGATACAATAAAGGCAATGCGCCAAATTGTAACCGCTCTTTTGCTTTGCTCGCTGGCATTCGCGCAAGCGCCACCGCCAGCGGCCAAAAAGAAGTCGTTCCTCGACAAACCCACGCTCGAAGCGTACGTCCGCCACCTCTTCGTGTGGCCGGCGCAGATTACCGTCACGGTCAGCGAACCCAAGCCCAGCACCGTGGACGGCATGATGGAAATGTCCGTCACCGGATCCATGGGCGGAGCCAGTCAAGTCAGCAACTTCTACGTGTCCAAGAACGGCGAGAAAGTCATCCAGGGCGTCTCCTTCGATGTGAAGGAAAACCCGTTCAAGGCCAATATCGACGGACTCAAAACAGCCTTCGCGCCCGGCTACGGCGCCACCGGCGCGCCCGTGGTCGTCGTCATCTTCAGCGACTTCCAATGCCCGCACTGCAAGGAAGAAGCCAAGATGATCCGCGCCAATCTCACCCAGACTTTCAGCAAGGAAGTGCGCGCCTATTTCAAGGACTTTCCGCTGGAACAGATTCACAACTGGGCCAAGCCGGCCGCCATCGCCGGCCGCTGCGTCTACCGCGAAGACCAAGCCAAGTTCTGGGACTTCCATGACTGGGCCTTCGAAAATCAGGAGAAGCTCACGCTCGAAACTTTCCGCTCCAAGCTGGAAGGTTTCCTGACCGAAAAGAAAATCGCAACGTTGCCCGTATTGCAGTGTTTCGACGCCAAGGCCACTGATGCCGATGTTACCAAGAGCTTTGCCGAAGGCCGCGCTTTGGAAGTTACCTCCACGCCGACGCTGTTTGTAAACGGCCGCAAATTGGCGGGCAACATCAGTTGGCCGCAATTGAAGCAGATCATCGAGTACGAAATCGAGTACCAGAAGACCGCAAAGAATGCTGGAGAAGACTGTGGCTGCGAACTGACGCTGCCGTCCGTTTTGCCCAAGTAAGAACGCAAATGAAGAGACTAATTTTAATCGCCTGCGGATTTGCCGCCGTCGTGATGTTTCCGGCGGAAACGCCGTCCGCGAAAATACCGGCGACGCTAACCATCGACGCCGATCATTACTTGAACTATGTGAAGGTGCTGGCGTCGGAGAAAATGCGCGGCCGCGGCACCGGTTCCAAAGAACTCGAATCCGCGGCGGAGATGATCGCCAAGGAGTTCAAAGCGGCCGGACTCCAGCCCGTCGGTGGCAGCTACTTTCAACGCTTCCCCGTGACGACGCAGGCCCGCCTCGGCGGATCGAACAAACTGGCGCTGCAGTTCGACGGCAAGAAAGAGGCCCTGGCATTTGAGAAGGAATTTATTCCTCTGAATTTCAGTTCCGCCGGCGACGTTGATGGGGAAGTGGTCTTCGTGGGCTACGGCATCACCGCCCCCGAGTATAACTATGACGATTACGCCGGCATTGACGTTAAGGACAAAATCGTCGTCTTCTTCCGCCGCGAACCGCAGGAGACGGACGACAAAAGCCCATTCGCGGGCCGCGTCTACACTCGCCACGCCCAGTTCGACTCCAAAGCCACCAACGCCAAACTCCATGGCGCAAAGGGGGCCATCATGCTCTCCGACGTCCTGAGTTCCGGCTCCGGCGACCTTGAAAAATTCGCCCGCAACGCCGGTCCAGCCAACGCCGGTATCCCGTTTGTGATGGTTAAGGCCGAAACCGGCGAAAAACTATTGGAGAAGGGCGGCAGGAATCTGCGCGACATCCATCGAGATATAGACAAAGACATGAAGCCCCGCTCTTTCGTTCTTCCGGGTTCCATTCATATCTCTATGAATGCCGACGTCCGGCGCGTCGTGAAAACCGTGCGGAACGTCGTCGGCTACCTTCCGGGCGAAACCGATGAGCACGTCGTCGTCGGTGCTCATTATGACCACCTCGGCATGGGCGAGCAGTTTTCCATGGCGCCAAATATGGTCGGCAAGCCTCATTTGGGCGCTGACGATAATGCCAGCGGTTCCGCCGGTGTCATCGAACTCGCCCGCTGGATGAGCGCGCAGCCGAAGCCCAAGCGAGGCGTTCTATTCATGACCTTCGCCGGCGAGGAACTGGGCCTGCTGGGCTCCAGTTATTACGTGAACCATCCCATTCTCCCTATCGACAAGGCTGTCGCCATGATCAATATGGACATGATCGGCCGAATCAAGGACGGGCGCGTCTTCGTGGGCGGAACCGGCACCGGCGCCAAT
>Ga0163150_10002085_pt1 | contig 31961 bp, 27 predicted proteins | sample OliLakLV19P2IB_FD_148628 | JGI IMG/M metagenome (GOLD analysis project Ga0163150, IMG submission 148628) | Freshwater microbial mat bacterial communities from Lake Vanda, McMurdo Dry Valleys, Antarctica - Oligotrophic Lake LV.19.P2.IB | ecosystem: Environmental > Aquatic > Freshwater > Lake >...
CCCGCCGGACTGATCGTCCGGTGGGTTGTTTTTCTTCAACTTTGGACATCGGAGTGATGCCTCAAAAATCCAATGCGAAACGGGTGTCCGTTGAAACTTCGGTTTTCTATTCGTAACGATAAATAGTTAATTTTGCCCCACAGATACTGCGGAAGAGCCGTATGTTTCGGGCGCATCATTCATACTGATGGCCACGACGGATCGTTGTGGACAGCCACCTTTTTGCTTTTCGAAAGCATAATGGCTTTTTAATATCCGTTGGAGGGCTCTTTCTAATCCGTTGCACCAAGATTCAATGATTAGGATCGGCTCAATCGTGGTGGTTCTGACAAGGGTGGTGTAGAATGGATTTGCTTGCTTCATCAAGAAGAATGGTATTTTATGGCTGCACATTTAGAACTCAATACACCTCTTGCACCTCCCCTAGAGTTACGCCGGTTTTCGGTCGAGCAGTATCATCAGCTTGGTGAAATGGGTGTCCTGACTTCAGATGACAATGTCGAGCTACTCGAAGGTTGGATTGTAAAAAAAATGAATCAACGGCCGATTCACGGATTTATTGTCGGCTTGTTAACCGAGTTATTCCAAAATCAGCTTCCGCCGGGTTTCAGCGTACGCTGCCAACTTCCTATCACCTCCGATCAAAGCGAGCCAGAACCGGATATTGCGATCGTGCATGGTTCGCATATTGACTTTCGCGACCAACACCCCAGCGGGTCCGATTGCCTCCTCGTGATCGAAGTAGCCGATACATCATTAGAAAAAGATCGTGCTAAGGCAAGCATTTACCGAACAGCAGGGGTTCAAGAGTATTGGATTGTCAACATAGCCGACAAGTGCTTGGAGCAGCACTCATTCGCTGAGCCACAATCGAACAGTCAGCACAAGTTGATTCCCAAGGATTCGAAGGTCACCATTCTCATCGGCGATTCAGAGCTCACCATGGAGCTGACACCTATTTTCGATTAGTTGCCGCAGAACCTCGGAACCAGTTAAACAGACTGTCGTTCTTCGTTGTTGTTCGCACTTAATTTTGCTAGTTCGACTGTACTAAGTTCGGTTATTAGACCCCAACCAGCTTGTCTGGTTGGTGAATAAGATTAGTAGCTAACGAGCGTAGGCGAATGTACCTCCCCCATTCCCTGCATCCCGCCGCCTCCGGCGGCGGGATGCAGGGAATGGGGGAGCGGCGTGGCTTTTGTTTTAGCTGCTAAGCTGCTTCACCCATGGCTCAAGGCCATGGGGGTCGAACTTACTACAGTCGAACTAGCGCAAAGGCACGTCGTCGCCGTACTCTTCGTAAACGTCGCGTTCGAGCGAGTCTGAAACGGCAAACACTTGGCGAAGTTGCGACGCTTCTATCAAAAATCGGGCGCAGGTATTCCATCGCAGAAGCGGGTTCGGATCGCTTTCGGGCGCAAGTTCCTCGGCTTTGGTAAAAGAACTCATCGCGCTTCGAATCCAGCTCTCAACCGACTCGGCTGGCAATCCCAATTTGTGTTGAGCGCGAGCCCATCGCTCGTCGATGATTCCCGAGTAATAGTGCTTTTTGAATTCATTAGAAAGCTGCTCTAACGCATTGTTAGCTTGGTCAAAAGCCAGCGATTTCTTATCGTCAAACTGATCGGTCAACGACAGCAGCAGCGTAACCCAAGCTTCTTCATGAGTCGCATCCACAGCGATAATGTCTCGACAGATACTTTCGGCCAACGCCGGTTCATTCAAAAGACGATAGTGTTGAGCTTGTTTCAACGCGGCACACACTGTGTCACGGCGGATTTTACGTGGTTCCAGCATACATCGCTCGCTTAAAATTCGTGCTGCACAGTGGTTTTTCGTTATGAAAGGTACACAGGATCTCAATTTAGCCAGCCGATGTAGGCGGCTTCTTTCTTTTCGGCATTATTTTGTAAAGAATCATTTTCACCGGATCATAAAAGCGGTCGACCACTCGCTCTTTTAACGGAATAATAGCGTTGTCGGTAATTGTAATGTTTTCTGGACAAACTTCGGTGCAGCATTTGGTAATATTGCAATAGCCGATTCCCATCTCTTGTTTGATCATCGGAATTCGATCGATGTCGTCGAGCGGATGCATTTCGAGACTCGCGGCTCTTACCAAAAATCGAGGTCCTGCGAACTGCTCTTTCAAATCGTGCTCGCGAACGACATGGCAGACATCCTGGCACAAGAAGCATTCGATACACTTGCGAAATTCCTGCACGCGATCAGCTTCCTCTTGCGTGAAACGCGGATCGGCCTGCGCCGAAGCTTTCATTTTAAAAGCCGGGATCTTTTTATTGACTCTATAATTCCACGAAACGTCGCAAACTAAATCCTTCATAACTGGGAAGGATTTCATTGGTCGAATCGAAATTGTCTCGCCGGGCGGATATTTGTCCAACCTATCCATACACATCAGCTTCGGGCGACCATTGACCTCGGCGCTGCACGAGCCACACTTTCCTGCCTTACAGTTCCACCGCACGGCTAAATCGTTGGCGTGCATCGCTTGGACTTTGTGGACAGCGTCCAGAATAACCATTCCTGGGTCAGCCGGGATCGTGTAATCGACCATTTCACCGACGCCGCTGCCATCGCTGCGGAAGATTTTCAGATGAATACTATCAGCCATGGTTGTGTGTTACTTTCCGAATGGTTTTTGATCGTTGCATTCACATTTTAAGTCGCGGGTTTGCTATCGACGAGAAGCTTTTTTAATTCGTCTGGCATTGGGGGAAGCTCTTTCTGTTCAACTTCAAATTCGTCGCCACGCTGTCGTACAATATTATTCTTGGTCCCCCAATTGGCTTCGTCCTTGTCGGGATAGTCGTCTCGAGTGTGTGCACCGCGGCTCTCTTGTCTGAGCAACGCCGACTTCGTGACGCAGTGACTGATGTCGAGCATGTTTGTAAGGTCGAGCGCCAGATGCCAACCTGGGTTGAATTGAATGTTGCCGCCAACTTTTACTTTGGCTGCTCGTTCTCGCAATTCTTCGATCCCTTTCAGAGCATGCACGAGATCTTCTTCGTTCCGAACAATGCCGACGTAAACCTGCATTAACTGCTGAAGGTCCGCGTGAACTTCGTACGGATTTTCGCCTTTGCTCGTATTAAACGGTGCTAGGCAAATCTCGGCTTGCCTCGCGACTTCATTGGAATCGACGGTACCGAAATCGGTTTCGGTCGCATACTGAGCCGCAAATTCACCGGCGCGCTTGCCGAAGACCAACAAATCCGAAAGTGAATTGCCGCCGAGTCGATTGGCTCCATGCAGACCACCCGCTACCTCGCCGCAAGCATACAAGCCTGTTACGGTCGATTGCTGTGTGTCCGGGTCAACATAAACACCGCCCATCATGTAGTGGCAAGTCGGACCGACTTCCATGGCTTCGGTTGTAATATCGACGTTCGCCAGCTCTTTGAATTGATGATACATGCTCGGCAATTTTTTCTTAATCTCTTCGGGAGTGCGCTGCGAAGCGATATCGAGATAAACGCCACCGTGCGGTGTGCCTCGACCTTCGCGGACTTCTTTTCGAATCGCTCGGGCAACGACATCGCGAGTGAGCAACTCGGGCGGGCGTCGTGCTTCAGGGCGACGCCTAGCCACGACCGCATCGACCCATTGCTTCGCTTCTTCCTCGGTCTCGGCAAACTCGCCTTGATAGAAATCGGGGACGTTATCAAACATGAATCGACGACCGTCTTTATCCTTCAGCACACCGCCTTCACCGCGGACACCTTCGGTTATAAGAGTTCCCTTGACGCTTGGCGGCCAGACCATGCCGGTTGGATGAAATTGAACGAACTCCATGTCGATCAAATCAGCTCCAGCCCAGACGGCCATCGCATGTCCGTCGGCGGTGTACTCCCATGAATTGCTGCTCACATCCCAGCATTTGCCGATTCCGCCGGTCGCTAAGACAACGGCCTTGCTGCGAAAAATCACAAAGCGACCCGTTTCGCGATAATACCCAAAGCAACCACTGACGCGGTCGCCATCCTTAAGGATGTGTCGCATCGTGACTTCCATGAAGACATCGATTCCCTGATGGACACCGCGATCCTGCAAGGTCCTAATCAGCTCTAATCCTGTTCGATCGCCGACGTGGGCGAGCCTTGGGTAAGTATGCCCGCCAAAATTTCGCTGTAGGATACGACCATCCTTCGTGCGATCGAATACAGCCCCCCATTGCTCTAACTCTCGAACTCGATCTGGGGCCTCTTGAGCATGAAGCTGCGCCATCCGCCACTGGTTTAGTTTCCAACCACCTTTTAGTGTATCTCGAAAGTGCGTTTGCCAACCATCTCGATCGTCGACATTTCCCAAGGCCGCCGCGACACCACCTTCGGCCATTACCGTATGGGCTTTGCCAAGCAACGATTTACAGATGATCGCAGTCTTGGCACCTCGAGCCGAGGCTTCGATGGCTGCGCGAAGTCCTGCTCCGCCAGCACCTACAATGATAACGTCGTAATCGTACGTTTGATACTTGTCCATATTGCAGATGTTTGCCGCTGAAAGGGTGCGATCAGAAAATTCGGAAGTCCGTCCAACGGCCCGATGAAACCATCCATACATACAGGTCGGAGAAACCAACCCAAAACAAGCTAAGCCAAGCGAACAGCATATGTCGCTGGTTCAAGATAGAAACACCTTTCCATGCACCGTAACGCTGCGAGCCAAATTTGGCGCACGAAAAACAATCCAAGTTTCCGCCGATCAAATGTCGAAAGGAATGGCATGAAAAGGTATACAAGCCAAGCAACGTTACGTTGAGCGACAATACGAGTGTTCCAACACTCACGCCAAACGTTGTCCCTCCGTCAGCCGTCGGCCACAACGCCGAATGTACCACATCGACCGAGAGCAGGGCCAGGAATATAATCGCAACGTATAAAAAATAACGATGCAGATTCTGAAAGAGAAACAGCCGCGTTTCTCCTTGGTACTTCTTACGACCCTCGCCTACCGCACATCCCGGCGGATCAGCAAAGAACGCTCGGTAATAGGCTTTGCGGTAGTAGTAGCAAGTCAGCCGAAAGCCACCTGGTGCCCATAAAATAAAAATCGCCGGCGATACCCACGCCGGCAAAAATGGGAAGACAATCAACGGCGAAAAAAAAGGTGAAAGCAGGTACGAATGCGTCGCGTCATTGTTGGGTGGCACAAAAGGTTCGATCGCACCGTGCCCATATTGAAAGTAGCCGACTGAATCGACGATCGTCGGATAGAACGCTCGGAATGTAGCATAGACGCCGAAACCACCCAGTCCGAGAGCGGTAAGAAGTGGACCGATCCACCATCGATCGGTTCGATGTGTTTGTCCGAGTCCGTCTGCCTTTGTCTCGCGTGGCGATGCAATCGTAGCCATTTTCGTTGTGACTCTTATGCGGCTGGATGAACGGGGCGTTCCGAAGTACGTCGCAATATACAGCCTTCATAGACCCGATGCAACATAACGACAAACTTGTGTCTGGCTAAACCTCTTTACTCGAACCGAAGGAGAAGGCGTTGCCCAACGAGTTGCGATAGGCCCCAAACAAGCTCGCAACAGGCCAAGACCGAGGCGAGCCAACACCGAAGTTTTCTGAGCTGAATTTTAGTTAGCATCGCGCGCAAGCGTTTCACCACGCAACTACTTCCAATAAACCAGCGTCGAAAGCGAATACTTTAAACCCTCAAACTCATAGTCAACTTCGCCGAACACCGCCAGTCGCTGCTTTCCGCTTCGCACAGCCGATCCGCTAAAACCAGATGGACTAGCTGTGAGCGGGTGTGCAATCCATTTCGAATCTCGGAAGTCGTTATCATCTGACGCTGCGACCCAAAGTCGAGATTCAACCGGGGATGGCTCAGAGTTTAACGACAGACCAACACTGGCTTCCGATACAGCGGGCTCCCACGAAAGGTTGGGTAGCGATTTGCTGGCGACCGCATGCCGATAGAAAACGCCGACGGTCCTCATCGCATGTTCACGACCGGCGTCCAAGCTATGCCCCGCATTGGGCACTCGCATAATATGCTTTGCACCGACCAACGTTGGCCAATAGTGACTCATCGCATCGACATTCCAATACGGATCGTTGGCGCCTACCACGAGCAATTTCGGAAGCGACAGTTGTAAGCGGTAGGTATACGGATCCATCATTTTCCACAGGTCACCTTCCGGACCACTGCGCGGCACTCCATCGTCGGTGACCAGTCCTTTGCTGGTATAGTCGGCGATCTGTTCGCTATAAAATCCCCAGTTCTCCATTTGCTTCTTCATTTGAACGGGGAAGTTCAACATGTCGATTACCATCGGGGCCGTCGCGATAATCCGCTTGTCGACAACCGGAGCCAACCAACTCGTCCAGCCACGCTTGGAGGCTCCCGAAATAACAAACCCCTTTAGCGGCTGATTGAATTCATCTTGCGAAAAACTTTCTAGCGCATCCATTGCCTTCACCGCACTTTTCACCATGGGAAACAAGAGCGGCCATGTTGCGTCCTTCGTCTCCAGAAACTTCAGCCACGTTTCGGTAATCAAATCGTCTTCCTTGCGTCCGTCCATCAACGGCTGATTGGGAACTTGATGCAATGTAGCAACACGAGCTCCGCAAAAATTCGCTAGCATGCTTCCCATAAGCAAATCTTTGGGTTGAAGCACCGAACCATTATTCCCGCCGGTGACGAACAGAAGCATGTGATCTTTGTGCTTAAGCTCGTTCGGTTCATAGACAACGAGCGAATGTTTCCAAACGTTGTTCTGCCAATTCTGCGACGTCAGCTCGATACGATAGATCTTTTGCCCGAATGGGGCAGTTGTTTCGGCGAGCTTCCAATCGAAATCAGGCTCTGGTCGAGCCATATAATCGAAAATCTGCTTCGGAATCTCGACGGACGATGGGATTGAAGATCGATCTTGCGAGAGCGCCTCGCGACCGAGACAAGATATCAACAAAACGCAGTAAAGACCGAGCGTTCGCACGAGCATGATAAAGACCTTTGTTGGAATACGTAAGCCAGCCAACACGCGAGTATAACAAGGGTGGCGATCTCGAACTACGCCACGCGTCGGTTGTCTTGCTGTTGTCTTCGTAAACGCTTTCGGTCGGCTTTGCTCAAATTGCGAGTGCTATCATCTTCGTAGTCCTCGTCGTCGCTCCCTTGAGGCTGACGATATTCTTGATTGGAGGAAGTAGGCTTGGACGGTTCGTTGCGCTGGGCGGCGGAGCTTGACGGAATCGCTGATCGACTCGTACTCACCGGCGTCGGCGACGATTTTGCCCCGCCTGCGGCCGGTGGTTTTAATTTCAAGTTATCGAGAAAGCCAAAAAGCTTTCGTTTCGGTTTGCCGCTTGCTTCGGTCGATTTTGACGGAGAGGCTTGATTGGCGGTATCTGCCGAACGCTTTTTGAACACTCCCCAATTCTTGCTCTTGGGCTTTGTCTCTGCGTCTGGTTGGAACGAAGTCGTAACACTAGAACGTCGGAACCATTGGCGTTTCTTCTCTGAGCCATCCTTGGACTTGGCTGCTGGTTTGCGTTCGGTCTTAGTCGATGGCGTTTTGGTTTTGGGAGTCCGTGACCACCATGACTTACGCTTTGTTCCCACTTCTTGGAAGTCAGGGACCGATTCGTCGCGATCGTAGTCATTCGATTGAACTGATCGACCGTTACTGTTGGTACCCGAAGAATGTTCACCCGAAGGAACATCCGTGGAATCGCGGCGTTTTCTCGAGAACCAGCCGCGTTTCTTTCCGAAAGGCGCTTCGAAGCCGTCGTCTCGTACACGTCGCTCGGCTGCAACATCGGAATAGTCATCGCCAAGCCGCGGATCAGATCGCCAGCGCGGCATTCGGAGCCAGGATCTCTTTTTGCTTTCGGAGCTACTCTCAGCCGCTTGTATCGTTTGCGACGGTCGACGTTCCGATTGCGATTCTATAGCATCCGTATCGTCATCGTCTCGTTGTTTCCGAGTAACCGGGCTCTTCCGCTTGGTTTCAACGGCAGCAATATTTTCACTTGCAACCGATTCACCGCGTCGCCAAGGCATTCGGAATTTTGAAAATACGGATTGTCGTTTTTTAGAATCGTGTCCGTCAGCGTCGTTCGCTTCGGAACTGGCGTCGAGCGTGTCGTCAACGCTATCGACGCGTCGTCTAAATCGCGGCATTTTCCATTCGGTACGTTGGCTTAGCAATCCATTTCTCAGAACAAAGCGTTTTTGTGCTTGGATGTACGTATGGCGCAGGAAAATCCCGGCCGCTAGGAAAACGGAGAGTATTCCACCTAGCCACGTTCCACCGACTACCATGTCGGTCGTTGTCTTGGACCATGGTGCGACCATCAAGCCTGTTCCGATGAGCGCGCTGACAGCCCACGAGAGGAGTCCGCCGAGCCAAAAAAGTAGGCTCATCGGTGCTGACTTGATTTCGCTGCAGATCCGCAAACCCAAAACGCCGACAAGGGCTGCGAAGGTCGCAAGGACTACCGACCAACCCGAATACCCAACTTCGCGTAGCGTCCAGGCGTCGATACTTTTTCCGAACAAATAAAGCCCAGAGCTTGACGCATCGAGGCTCGAAACTAACGCCGCGATGGCTAGAAATCCCCATACGCGATACTTTGCTCGATAGTCGTCTAGCTTGTGTTTTCGCAACTGAAATATCATCAGCGACGCGAGGGCCGTCAGCATCCACAACTGTCCGCCGAGCCAATGCGCGATACCATGTGCCGATCTCAAATGCACCAGATAGGCGATGGGTAACAATCCGGTGGATGCGACCGGTTTGACATGTACGAAATAGTGCGCCAACATCAGGACGGTCCAGAGCCCCCAAACACTGGTTATCATGAGTGCTAAACTGAGTCGTCGCACCGGGATGAGCTGCACGAGTCGTTGTTGGCAAGCTCGACGCACCGCTTGACTGTATCCAGGATCACGCACCGTATTGGACGGACTGCTATCGTCAGCGTCGCGCTGGCGAGAGCGTTGCCGCTGTTTTGCTCGGACGCTTTCTGCAGCCACGCCGGGATCCGAAGCGACAGCTTCACGCATCACTCTTCTTCGGCGATCGGTTCGAGCGGAACGTGAAAATGGCATTCGATGCGTTCCTTAAGCGGCGTGCTTTGGCTTTGCTGTACGGGTGGGTATAGAAATGACGTCGTGAGATTCCTGATCAACTGAACGCCCAAGAATTTCGCGGACTGTAAACGGTCGACGCGAGTCACGATTGTAGTAGAGTCGCGTGGTCGACTCGCCAATGAGTCCCACGCTCAAAGCTTGGATACTCATCAGGACAAGCATGATTCCCAGCAGTAAGAGCGGATTGCCTGTCATATCGAGACCCGCAAAGGCCTTCATTCCTACTACGGCGAAGAGCGAGCACATTCCCAAGCCGAGCAATCCTAATCCGATGCGACCAAATAACTTCATCGGGCTACTGTAATAATCGAGCATGTATTTGACCGTGATGAGATCCAAGACGACTCGAACGGTTCGAGATAGCCCGTACTTCGTCTTCCCGAATCGGCGCGGATGATGTCGCGCTTCTACTTCGATGCAGCGGGCGCCTCGCCAATAGGCTAGGATCGGAATGAATCGATGCATTTCGCCGTAGAGTTCAAGTTCGTCCGCAATCTCTCGACGCATGGCCTTGAGAGTGCATCCGAGATCGTGAATGGGGAATCCAGTAACGTAACTAATCAAACGATTCGCCAACAGCGAAGGAACTTTTCGCGTGATGAGGGTGTCTTGGCGGTGCTTGCGCCAGCCATGCACCAAGTCATAGCCTTGGCTGATCTTGTCGAGCATCATCGGAATATCAGCCGGCTCGTTTTGAAGGTCGCCATCCATCGTGACGATCACATCACCGCTGGCGTACTCTAGGCCAGCTTGCATCGCGGCCGTCTGACCATAGTTCCGACGAAATCGCACCACACAGACACGCTTGTCGGTAGCAACGATCTCAGCCAGTCGCTCAACGGTTGCATCCGAGGAACCGTCATCAACAAAGACCGCCTCGACGGGTCGCCCAAGGTTGTCCATGACGCTACGAAGTTGCTGGTATAGCGGTCGAATATTGTCTTGCTCGTTGTAGACGGGGATAACCAGCGACACACTCGAACTACGATTTGGCTTATCCATGCCTTTGTTCACCGAAACTCTCGAGGGAAGAAGCTAAATCCAATTGGCTCCGTTGCGAACTCTAGCGGGTATCTGAGGTCCGACGCAATCCAGGTTTTACAGCACAGTGCAAGGAACTTCGGTTTTTGCCCTGATGCAGAAACCCAATCTTTTTGAGGGTTCGCCAAGAGATCGGAAAAAAGTCTGGGCGAATTTTACGAGATTTGATTGTCGCGAAGCCTATCTGCGGGCCGAAACCTAGTTAGAATTGATCCACTGAGGACTCGGTTGATTACCGATCCGGAAAATCCCACTTTTGGTGGACGTAACTTTAGGTATCACTGGCAATCGAGCTGATGGCAAAACCTATCCAGGCTGATTCGCGAAAAGCTTCTGGATTATCGGATTGGGAGAATTTGACGTGGTTTTGGTATTCAGGAAGGATCGATATTACACAGAGAGGATTTTTGATCTAGCTAACGTCCCTGTCTAAGACGGAGGAACCTTATGAAAGAATTTCCATTTGAAATGCTTAAAGCCGTTCAGGCTTTAGGCATTCTCCATTCTGAAGAGCACGACACCAAGGTTGCGTATTACCGGCTGCTCAAGCTGCTCTACATTGCCGACCGAGAGTATCTCAAAGAAACAGGACGACCGATTGTGGGAGGGCGTGACGTGGCCATGAAAAAAGGCCCGCTTAGCAGCCCTGTGTATGACCTGATCAAAGGCGAACATCAAGACTCCAGCCAGTTCGCTCACTACTTCCGCAAACAATCTCGCCTTCTCGAAATGGTCAAAGACCCTGGCCGAGACGAACTTTCGAAACGAGAGATTCGAAAGCTGATCGAAGTTTCAACGCGGTTTTTAGACTGCGACGATGACGAGCTTGGCGAAATCACGCATGGTTTCGAAGAATATCGCAATCATTATATTGAGAACACGTCGACTCCAATCCCTTTGGAAAGCAAGATCGAAGCCCTCGGCATTTCGGAGCATCGCGAATCGATTCTAAGAGATTTTGAATCGATCAAGGCATGGAAGCAACTCGTAGGCTCGGCGCGCTAAATGGAAATCGGTGATGTATATCTGCCGACTGATCCTCGAATCGATAAGCATCCACGGGTTGTCATATCTGATCCGGACGCAAACCCTGAAGCCGTCGTTCTGGTAAACTTCACTGGTGCCGAAGATGAGTATCGCGATCATTCCTGCATCTTGGAAATTGGTGAGCATCCCTGGCTGAGGAAGCGAACGTGCATCTCCTATAAAGATGCGTCATTGATTGAGCAAGACTCGTTCGACAAGCTGCTCGCGAATAAGAAAATGACGAAACTCCAGCCTGTATCTAATGAAGTGCTCACTAAAATCCTTGAAGGAGCCGAGATTAACCGACGAGTTGCCCAATAAATGCCGCAAAATCCTTGCATTACAAGGACTAATCTCGTCATAATGACAACCGCTGTTTTTTTAATAGGCTTCAGGACTAAATGAGGCTCAAAGCCAAGAGCTGGCCGACCTCTACCCAGGTCGCCGGATCACGTGCCCCGTTGGACTACTGCCCCAGTCTGGCGGGGCTTTTTCGTCTAAGGCCGTGCTCAACAACGAGCCGTCGAAACCTGATAAACTGCGCATCTTTCAAACCGTCCAGACGGACATAACCAACAATTTCCTCAGGGGCGTTTCATGCCAGTTGAAGCAAAACCGCTCTTTCGACCCGATGTGCTCCGTTCTCACTTATCGGCCTTCAGGCTGCCAAGCATTGATTCTGCAATCCTGCGCCATTGGGCCGATGAGATAACTTCCGGGCGCGTCGATCGCTTTGGTGAACGAGAAATTCTGCCACACTTCCTGACAGATTTCTTCGTCACAATACTCGGCTACACAAGGCCGGCGGGGCAAGAAAAATATACCATCGGATTCGAGCGATATGTCGAAGTCGAAGGAGAGTTTGCGGATGCCGTGCTGGGCGAGTTCAACGGCCAGAGCCGATATGTTGTAGCGGTCGAAGGCAAAGGCCCGCGTGATCCATTGGACCGTCCGTTTGCGGGCCGACGTATGTCGGCAGTCGATCAAGGGTATCGCTACGCCATCAATCTCCAGTGCGATTGGATCATCGTTACCTCCGTTCGGCAGATTCGACTCTACCACAAGGGCTCCAACCAGCAGACTTACGAGCGCTTCGATGTGGCTGAGCTGGTCGAAAACGAAGCCATGCTCCGACGGTTCCTGTTCCTGCTGGGCGCAGAGCGAGTCGTACCTTCCGACGGCCAATGCCACTTCTACACCTTACTGGCCGAATCGGAGACGGTTGGCCGCGAACTGACCAAGGAGTTTTACGTACATTATGCCAACATTCGGCAAGATGCTTTCGAGCAGTTGAGCCGCGACAATCCCAGTGTCCTCCGGGCCGACGTTCTGACGCGAACGCAGAAGCTGTTGGACCGTGTATTGTTCATCGCCTTCAGTGAAGACCGGGGTTTACTCCCAAGAGAATCAATCCGAAAGGCTTTTGAGCACCGCGACCCATATCATCCGCGGCCAATCTGGGAGAACTTCCTTGGGCTATTCCGGTCGATCAACGTTGGGAATGCCGTCTTGGGTAAGCGATTTAGTGAACGAAGCGTATGGACTGACGCCCGATGACGTCGCATTGATGTGGAAGACCGCGCCACCTCGGATGCCTTTAGCTTAGAAACGCGTAGGTTTGGAAGTTTACTGAAGCCAAATTTGAATCGTATAACGGGGCTTAAACTCACAGATGGCGCACAGAATTATGTGTATAATAAGCGACCTGAGCCCCGCGGGCAGTTTCAATTCCGCAATTGGCGCCGATTCGCAATGAAGTACTTGATAAATTTCGCGAATGTTTTAAGCGCTAGATCCAATGGATGGACCGACGACTACGATTTTTGGCGGCCATGGCGCCGTATTTAGAGGATTAGCCCGATGGACGTAGATATTCGAGGACGAGTTGCCAATGTGAAGCTCAGCAAGAGTCGGTGTTTGCTACCCTTGTTTGAAGCGATTATGAACTCGCTACACGCAATCGATGAAGCCAAAGTTGTTGATGGCCGTATTGAGATTCGAATCGAGCGAGATAAATCACAGAAGTCGTTTGTGGAAGACGACCCTTCGATTTATCCCATTTCTGGATTTGCAATCATCGACAATGGAATCGGTTTTACCGACCATCACTTCCGATCGTTCTGCAAGTCAGACACGACAGAAAAATTCTCTCACGGCGGAAAAGGAGTCGGACGCTTCCTTTGGCTGAAGGCGTTCAAAAACGCGGACGTCAAAAGTGTATTTAAACACAACGGGCTGACAAAGCAGCGACAGTTCCATTTCGCGTTGTCCGATACTGGCGTTTGGCCGCTCAACCCCCCCGCCGAAGCAAGCGATAGTGACGTTGTTGAGACTCAGGTGAGGCTGTCCGGATTTCTGCCAGACTATCAAAAGCATTGTCCAAAAAGATCTGACATCATCGCGAACCGTATCGTCGAGCATTTTCTGGAACTCTTCATACTTCGAAAATGCCCGAGGTCGATGGTGTTGGTAGATCCGCTTGAGGAGACTCGCGTTGATCTCAATCGTCGCTATTCACAGGAAATGAAACTGGATTCAAAGAGCCAACCATTCCAAATTCGCGGAGAAAAATTCAAGATTACACATGTTCGTCTTGACGCTTCGCACGCTCAAAGCCACATGCTGAATTTTTGTGCGCACGGACGTGTTGTGCGAACGGAGCCATTGTCTAAGCTGCTTCCGTATCTTGATTCGTCGATTCCCGATGCAAATGATGGTCGTCAATTCGTCTATTCGGGATATGTTGCAGGCAACTTCCTCGACCAGAATGTAATGTCTGAACGAACGCAATTCGACATCTCTGAAGAGGCAACTGAACTTGATTTTCCCGATGAATTGAGCTGGTCTGAACTTCTTGCTTCATCAATTCCCAAGGCAAAGAGCTTCCTCGCACCATTTGCAGAACCATTGAATCTGGCTAAGCAGGAACGTATTCGCGAGTATATCCGCTCGAAGGCTCCTCAGTATCGCCACCTTCTCCAACAATGCAAAGCAGCGATTGGCGAGTTGCCGTCAAATCTAACGGACGAAAAATTGGATTTAGAGTTGTACAAGATTGACCAGCGGCACGACTCAGATCTTCGCACGAGGTACGAACGACTGCTTGAAGCAGGGGACAAAGCAACCTTGTCGCATGACGAGCAACGAAAGAAGTTTGAGCAATTCCTTCAGGACTGGAACGAAGCCGGGATGGCAAAACTTGCGCGCCACGTGTCGCACCGTAAAGCGACGCTCGCATTTTTGGAGCAACGGCTCGGTATTCAAGATGGAGCCAAATACGCACTTGAAGAGGCTATCCACGAAGTCATTTTTCCTCTGAAGGCGTCGTCTGATGACATCCGTTCAGATCAAATGAATCTGTGGATTTTGGACGAGAAGCTGGCTTTCCATTTTTACCTCGCATCTGATAAACGACTCGACCAATTGAGCGAGGTTGTTAATGTGGAAAGTGGAGATAGACCCGACCTCGCAATCTTCGGTCATCCATTCGCGTTTGCAGATTCTTCACCAGTCTTTGGTAGCGTGGTATTGGTCGAATTCAAACGACCTTCGCGAGATGACTATAGCGAAAAAGACGACAAAAACCCCATCCAGCAAGTCTACGGTTACGTGAATCAGATCAAAGCTGGAAAAGCAAAGGATCGGCACGGGCGCCAGATTACCATACCTGCAACGACGCCATTCTATGCTTACATCGTCTCCGATATTACACCTACATTGGAGCAACAAGCCGTCTATGCCCAACTTACTAAGACGCCGGATGGCTTGGGATACTTCGGTTACAATACGCAAGTCGGCGTGTACGTCGAGATAATTTCCTTTTCCAAACTCATTGGTGATGCAAGAAAGAGAAATACCGCATTTTTTGAGAAACTGGGTCTTGGACGATGATTTCAGGTATTGCAGTGGACCTCTTTCGCTTCGCCTATGTCTGGCCGTCTGCAAGCCCTCTTCAACGATCAGTTCACTCGCGAAAAACCAAAGGAAAAGGCTCGATCCAACTAGGATATATTGAGACCTAGGGTACGGAATAAGCCTAGGCGCTGCCATCTAGCTAATGTGAACGGCGGTTTGGTCACGAGTTCCGAAAATGGTCCACCGGTTCGCCGTCCAATAAAAAAGCTCACCTGATTACTTCAAGCGGAGCGTAGTTACCGATTAAGTTTTATTATTCGCGATTCGGTCATTGATCTCTTGCTCAACCCGCATCCGCCACCGAGTCAAATGGTCGGCGGCTTCATTCAATCCTCGGCGGCGCCCATCTATAAAATCGGAACTTTCATTAGTCGACCGCCCAGCGTTCTCTGACCACCATGTCTGCCCGGTCGAAATCTCGGTTACGATTTCCGACAGACCTTTGACGCTCTCCTTCGCGGCATGATCCGCTAGCGTCGACCAAATTTCTTTCGCAACGCAATTCAGCACGTGATGCCAATAAGCCTGATCTTGTTTCCGGACTTGCTCGGACGCCTGCACAGCGACTTCTTTCGTAACGCGATCAACCTCGTCCTTCGTGAACATGGGGGGCGGTATGGTAAAGCGTGTATGCGCAGTTTTAGACATTTCGATACGTCATTCCTGTAATAAGTTACTTTCGCGTCATCGTTCTCCCGTGCGTTTTAGTGCTTTCTCGTTCAGACTGAAACGCGGGCATAGAACCGTAAGGGGAGGTCGAAAAGTCAATCGCTGTCTGGTCGCTCCTCCGATCGTGAGTTCACTACGCTGGAAAACTACCGCTTTTGATGGACAACTGCCGACTAATTTCTATGTATAATATGCGACACTTGAGCCAGATGGGCATTCTCAATTCCGCAACGGGCGGCAACCCATCGGGCTGTGTTTTCAGGCGGGCGCATTCTTCGTGACCCGTCGTTAGGAGTTAGCGAATGATTCGTGCATTTCGTTTTTTCGTTCCGATGTCAGCTCGAAGGATCGTTAGTACTCGTCGATGGCTTCAAGCGTCTTCGGGCTGCTCGGACGCTCAAGGGAATCACCTCGCTCCAAGCTCGACGGCTCGAAGTCGATGAGCAGGCGGCCAAAGCAGCCATCTTCAATCTCAATCGCATCACTTTCTAAGCCCAATGATGCCATCCTTACCGAACACGAGTTCACAATCGCGATGGACGGCGCGGCGGTAGCTATCGGCGGTATAGCATGGCCCTCCATGTATCTTGCGGTTTCGCTTTGGTTTATTACCGCAGCTCATCGGCGTTACACGAGCGGCGGTTTTCTTGGCGAGTTGAATTTCAACGGATCGCTTCGGACTGAAGCAAAACAACTCAGGGTTTCCGTTCATGTAAACCGCCAAGACGGCTTGGGATTTCGATGCTAGGACGATTACACGAGTTTTGCCGTGATGTTGCGTCTTATGCTGGTATGGCGAATACAACCATACTCCATCGGCCTTGGTTACCGTCGCAGGGCCTAATCTGGCATACTTCCGATGGCCTCATCCCGGTTAGCCGTTGTAGCCGTACCATTGCCTTGACGATTTCGGGCAGCTTTGGCATTGTCGCGGCGACAACTTCAGAAGAAACGGCCTCGATAATCTTTTTAGCTTTGGCGTCGCTACGGCCTTGATGTTCACTTGAAACGGTTTCGATTCTACTGAGGATGGTTTCGCTTACAATCTCTTCGGATACGCCCTAACGAAACATATGCTTAATTCGTGCGATCGCATCGTTGACGGTTGAAATACTGAGTCCTTCAGCAATCAAACGTCGGATAATATCTTTGAATGCCAACGGGGTAAATTCCGAGACATACTTGGTGCCGTACCATTCCCGCAGACGTCGCATTACTGGAGCAATGTTTTCGGCTGTGCCGGTCGGCCTACCATCAGATGCCGGTAATACTTGTCGGCCCATTTTCGATAGGCATTCATCAAGTCGGTAAGTTTTGGCTCCTCGGATAATTCCGGGGATAAACCGTAGATAGGACTGCGATTACTGGCAATCCATTGGTTTATCAGCCGATCGTATTCGCGATGGCTGGCTTTGGTGCCGTGCGGGCCTAGATAATGATCGCGGCCGTTGATCGTGACCAACGCTTGGCCAGTGGCTCGATGCTTCCGATATTTCGGTACAGACGTAACTAATTTGGGCATAATGCGCCGACTCCTATTTAGCAAAGCGGTATTTACCGTTTTGCGCCTTTGGAAATCGCCGCACTTCCGAACATCGGAAGGTAACCTAAGTCTTTGTTTCGGCTGGGTTTACTAACAATAGGCGGTATTGGACTCGAACCAACGACCTCCACGATGTCAACGTGGCGCTCTAACCAACTGAGCTAACCGCCCGAGGGGTTTGGGTCGGGAATGTATCGCCTTGGTCAGCGGGTTTCCCCAGCCGATTAAGCCGATTCTTCTCTGACTGGCGTAGATATTCCCCTCTATTCCGCTAGCCGTCAAGTGGCGGTAATTTAGGAAGGACTTTTGGAAAAAGTCGAAAGCTCTGTTGACGTAATGCCTGCCGCTAGCGGATACTCTGGGGAATATAGGGCCACTTCGCGTCGTTGCTCGAAGTGGTTTTTTCAGGTTGCGCACAAGTCGGTCTAACTTCATGCAGCCTGCGTTGCGTTTCATTTCTAGAAAAGGGTTCACCAATCGATCGGATTCAGACTCGCGTTAATTCGCAAATTCGTATTTCTCCTATCCGCGTTATTGCACAAGATGGGGCTCAGCTCGGAGTGATCACTACCGATGAGGCGCTTAATCGGGCTCGAGATGTTGGGCTTGATTTAGTCGAAGTCGCCCCCAATGAGAAACCGCCTGTTTGCCGTATTATGGATTTCGGCAAGTACAAATACGAGAAGAGCAAAAAAGCTGGCGGTCAAAGTCATCAAACGAAGACCAAAGAAATTCGTTTGCGTCCAAAAACGGGCGACCATGATATCGATACCAAAGTCCGCCAAGCGATCGGATTCTTGCAACACAAAGACAAAGTTCAGGTCATGGTTATTTTCCACGGTCGCGAAATGGCGCATATCGACGAAGGTCGACGCGTGATGGAAAGTGTTCTTAAGACGCTTTCAGAATATGGAAAGCTCGAACAACAACCGCAGCAACAAGGCAAACGGATGTTGGCGATTCTCGGTCCTAAGTAAGCACGCAACATCAGCCGGTACGCACGCGTGCCGTTTTCTGAGCAATTCCAACGAACCGGTGTTAACGCACTTCGGGTGATGAGAAATCCAGGCTAGCGGCGTCGACCTGCGAAGTCGACGAGACATGGCAACCACCAAAGATTGCCGACAAGTCCGACTGCCATCGTGATCGCTGCCAAAACACCAAAAACAACGGTCGGCAGAAAATCACTCATCGCAAGTGATCCGAATCCGAGCACTAACGCCAAGGTAGAAATGACGACCGGCATACCGACATGGGATTGGCAATGCTCAAGTGCATCGAACCGAGTTCCACCGGCCTTTCGAATTCGCTGATATCCGATCAAGTAGTGAATCGACGAGTCGACCGACAACCCAATCGAGACGGCCGCAATCATCGCCGCCCCTATATTCATTCTCATTCCGAGTAGCCCGAGAACGGCAAGCGATCCGAGTGCTGGAAATGTATTCGGAACGAGCGCAACGAGGGCTAAACTCCAGTCTCCGATTGCTAAACGAAGCGCGATTAGAATGGATAGAGCCGCGACAATAAAGCAGATCCACTGATCGGCGACGACGCTTTGTACTAGATTCGATAACAGAACGAAGTAACCCGTCACTATCGGCTTTTCTATCGAAGTGCTTGGCTCGACATTCTCAAAGCACCGTTTCCAGTCATCGCTCTCCGTTGCCTCTTCGACACACTTTTTTGCAGCATCGATCAAATCTAGCTTTTCGTTTGCCGAACGCCGGTCGCTCGATCGCAACATCAATCGAAGCGTTCGGGTCGAAGTTTGATTGGTCGACGTGATCAGCGAATCATAGAAACGAGGCATCGAAGCCTTCATGCCGGCCAATCGGGCATCGATAGGAAGACTAGCCAACAACGGTGATTCCCGGGCAGCCGCCTCTGCGTCTGCTAAGCTGGTTACTTTCAGGATTTGTCCGTCCGAGATCATACGGAGTTTATTCTCTAGCTTCAAAACTTCGCTTAAGTATTCGTCTGTCAACCGCGCAGGGGCTGGCATCATAATATCCCAGACTCCTGCTCCTTCCAGTTGCTGCTCGACGATCGCATATCCTCGGGCGAGCGGCGAACTCGATCTAAAATTCTTTAGAAAGTCGGTTTCAACGACGAGTCTCGATGATCCAATGGCGACCAGGAGTAGCCAGGCAGCCAGGAAGGCAAAGGTGAACCATTTTGTGCGAAGAATCAATGGAAGGCTTTTCTTTAGTTGCCGGTCACTCCAGGTCATAGTTAAAAGACCGTTCGTCATTGGATCGGGTCGTTCGTCCGAGGGTCGTGATTTTTCCACCGAAAGACCGAGCGTAGCTAAGCCGGGACCCAGGAGAAGGATCGCGACGAGCGTAACGATCGATGCAACGGCCATCATCAAGCCGTAGTCGCGAACCGGCTCGATTCGGGCTGCCAATAACGCAGAGAAAGCGATGGCATCGGTAACGCACGACCAAAATACCGGTCGAATGACTCGTTGAAGCGATATTTCTAACGCCGATCGAGCTGAATGACCGGCTCGAAGATACCGTTGATAACCAAAGAGCCCGTGCATCGTCGTGGCGATGCCGATCACGGTGACGATCGCGACTAGCATTGACGATACCATCGTCAGCTCCCAGTTCGCCCAAACACAAATCGCGCGCGTCACTGTTAGCGACCAATGAACGATAAGCAACGTTAAGCATGTCCATCGGATGTTTCGATAAACAACCAACATCATCACGGCAAGAACGATCGATGAAATCCAGCCAAGGCGTTGGCCATCTCGTTCTATCAGCTCGAAGCCTTCTTCGACCATGACCGGCTCGCCGACTAGGTAAAACTCCCGATCCTTCCAGGCTCGATTGAGCTCTGCTCGGATATTCGCAATCGTCGCTGATCGCTTGGTGGTAGAATCGCCGCCGGGCTCTAAAAGACAAGCAATGGCAATGGTCGATTCACGAGCCGAATGAGTCGTTCCAACAAACAACTCACGCATCGCGGACGCCATTTTCGATCGGCTAAAAATTCCCGACTTACCACGCTCGGAGCCGAACAACTCGATTGGCTGTTCGATTCGCCGAATCAATTTATCGACCACCGAAAGGTCCATCAGATCGCCAACGCCATCGATCTTGGCGAGATTGTCGTGAAGTGCTGCGAGCTCCGAAAGACGAGTCCCGTTTTCATTCCAAAAGTCAGCGTCGGAGTAAACAACTAGAACAACTTCATTGCCGCCGAATCTTGATTGAAGCTGCTGATAATCCTTCAAAATCGGATTGTCGGCCTGAAACATCGATTCCATTTGACGATTCAGGACGAATCGCTGGCTGGTGTTCCACGAGATCAAAAAAACTGCGATTCCCAAACCTAGTCCGATATAACGATATCGAATAAGAGTACTGGCAATCGCCGCCCATCGCGGTTCGCAGGTTTTGTCGTTCATGGTATGCTTTGGAGATTACCACGAATGGAGACGACTGGAAATGCGGATTCTCGTAACGGGTGCGACAGGTTTACTCGGTAACAACCTTGTACGGCTTGCCATCGAAGATGGTCATCGCGTTGTGGCTATGATTCGAACGACGGATCGGCCGCCAGCGTTAATGGACCTTGACGTTGAACTTGCTAATGGCGATGTGACGGACAGGGAAAGTGTGTTTCGAGCAGCCGCCGGAGTTGATGCCATTTTGCATAGCGCGGCCCAACTCCATTTGGGCTGGCAGCAGCGCGACCTATCCCATCAAGTCAACGTCGAGGGAACGCGAGCAATCGTTGAGGCGGCTCAGCGTGAGGGAGCTCGATTGGTGCATGTTTCTACGGTCAATACGCTGGCGATCGGAAACCGCCAAGGCACCGTTGATGAAGACTCGCCGCACGATGGCCAAGTTCCGTGTACTTACGTACTTACCAAACGCGAGGCCGAGCAGGTAACGGTTCAAGCCGCCGAAGCTGGTCTGGAAGCTTGCATTGTCCATCCCGGATTTATGCTTGGCCCATGGGATTGGAAAAAGAGCAGCGGACGAATGGTGATCGAGGTCAGCAAACGCTGGACTCCTTTGGCACCTTCGGGCGGTTGCAGCGTCAGCGACGTTCGCGACGTCGCTCGAGGTGTCCTCTTAGCGATGGAACGCGGCAAGAATGGTCGGCACTATATTCTGGCTGGTGAGAATATGACATACTTTGATCTGTGGACACGAATAACCAAACTCTGCGGCAAGCAACCGCCACTTTCGATCATGCGATGGCCTGTTCGAATGGCTGTCGGGCTGGTTGGAGATCTTTTGGCGAAAACTCGTGGCTTTGAATCGGATATCAATTCCGCCGCACTTAAAATGAGCGGACAATTCCATTGCTATAGCAGCCAACGAGCCACTGACGAACTCGGCTACGTTTTTCGACCAGCCGATCAAGCGATCGCAGACGCTCGAAGTTGGTTTGTCGAGCATGGCGACATGTGACGTGACAACGACAAGCTGATCAAAATAGTGATGACGGTCGACGAACGCAACCATCTGGTTCCCAGGCTCTGCCTGCAGACATGACAATAGTTCGAGCGTGGCAACATACCATACACGAGGCGGAGCCTCCGAAGCAGTGCGTTCCTAGGCAAGAGACTGGGAACGAGCGTTTTAGCGATCAGCGAGAAGTGTCAAGAATTGCAACTTTTCAAAGCCGAACGATGAATTTGCTACCTTCACCAACCGTGGATGTCACTTCAATCGTTCCGCCATGAATCTCGACAATTCGATGACAAATCGCTAACCCGAGTCCGCTACCTCCGGTGTTCCGAGAACGGGCTTGATCCACGCGATAGAACCGCTCGAAGAGATGCGGGATATCCTTGGCGCTGATCCCCATTCCGCTGTCTTCGACGATAAGAACGGCCGATGATCCTTCGACTTTGGTTTCGATGTGCACATTGCCACCGGGACTGTTGTATTGGATCGCGTTCAATAGTAGATTCGAGATGACTTGATTCAGTAAATTCGCATGCCCTTGAACAACGCACGGCGAAAGGGCTGTATTGAATTGAATTTGTCGTTCGGAAGCAAGCGGTTTAATCCACTCGATGCATTCTTCGACTAGCTTGGATAAGTCGACGGAAGAAGTTGGTTCGGTCGACTGCTTTCCATCTAATCTCGCGAGAATCAGCAACGATTCAACGAGTTGATGCATGCGATTGGCAGATCGCTGACACGTTTCAAGCTGCATACGATATTCATTGGAACTACGTTCCTTCGATAGTGCCAATTCGGTGCTCGATAAGATCACGGACAACGGCGTTCGCATTTCATGGGAAGCATCGGCAACGAATCGCGTTTGCTGTTCGAACGATTCATTCAAGCGATCAAACATCGAGTTGAGTACCTTACCCAGTTGCGCAAACTCGGTATCAAAGCCGTTGATATCGATGCGGCGCGATAAAGTGCTCGATTGGATCTGTTCAGCCGTTAAACTCATGCGTTGAATTGACGACGTCGCTCGACGACTCAGCCACCAGCCACCGAACATTCCAATCATAAAGACGCTGGCGCCCGATAAGATCAAACTGAGCGTCAAGTGCTGGATTCGGCCTTGTTCGGCAACAATCGATCGACCGACACAGATGAGCGTTCGATGTGGGCCACGAATAAATACTTCATGGTACGGTCCGCGCTGCTGCCGAAGATATCGCTCGCGACGAAAGCGATCCTCAATATTATCTGGCATGTCTGGCCGCGAAGTTGGTACAGACGACTCTTTGAAAATCGAGCGATTCTCGCGCCAAATGATGAAATACGTAGGCCCTTCGCGGGTTCCGCTTTGCTGGAGCAAATCGCGTGGAAACGTTATCATCGCTTCCCACTTTTCCTGCGGAAGATCTTCGATTGCGCGTTCGATGTCGCGATCCCAAGGTATTTGAACGGCAGGTCGCATTCGATCTTCGGGACGAGGCGGCAGACTTTCCCCAACCGCTGAAATATCTCTGGGTGGAAAATCGCGTGGCGGTACGTCGCGATTCATAGGTGGTCGTCGATCTCGATTAGGTGGTCCACCGGGCCCGCTCGGAGCATTAGGTCCCCCCGGTCCGTTATGGCCCGGTCCATTAGGTCCGCCGAGACCTGGCGGCAATCTTGGGCCGCGCGGCTTGCCAAGATCTTTTGCAATACTATCGAGTATTGGCTGTGGAACGGTTCGAAGCGTCCCCTCCAAGATGCGGGCAGCACCGATCAATTCGTCCTCGACTCGCTCCCAATGTGAACGATGGATCTCTGAGTAAAGGAGCGTGCCGAACACCAGCAAGATCAGAAAAAGAATCACTGCGTACCACGCTAGGAGTCGCCCGCGAAGCGAGTGGAGAAAGCTAAACATTTAGGATATATCCTTGCCCACGCCGCGTCTCGATAATATCTTTGCCAAGCTTCTTTCTAAGATGAGAAACGTGAACGTCGACCAGATTGGAAAGACTATCATCGTTCTCATCGAAAATATGATCGTATATCATCGTTCGCGTTACCAATTGCCCTCGATGAATGGCCAATAACTCAAGAAGTGCATATTCGCGAGCGGTAAGCACAATGACTTCGTCGAGCATTTTGACGGTCTTGGTTTTTAAATCGACTTCCAGTTCGCCAATCACTAGCAAGTTCGAAGCGTTACCCGTCGACCGTCGGATGAGCGAGCGGACGCGTGCTTGCAGTTCCACAAGGCTGAATGGTTTAACAAGATAGTCGTCGGCCCCGCTATCCAAACCTAGAACACGATCACGAACCGCATCGCGAGCCGTTAATAATAAGACGGGCGTCTTTTTTTTAGCCGCTCGAAGTTGCCGGAGAAGGTCGAGCCCACTCAATTGCGGCAACATCCAATCGAGCACGATCGCGTCGTACTCCCAGACCGTTGCTTTGTGGAGTCCATCCCGTCCATTGTCGGCAATGTCGACAGCGTATCCATCTTCACGCAACGACTGCGCTAGCAACTGCAATAAATCTGGTTCGTCTTCGACAATTAATAATCGCATGAGTTCAACAATCTTGACCGGGCATTACCTTCCAACGCGACGGCGCTCGTCGGCTAGCTGCGCAAAGAGCGAATCGAATGCCGAGGCGTCTGGTGGTAGCGACAGCGGAGGAACACAATTTCGATCGTCGAATCTATTCCATCCGATCGGCGGTGTCGAAATCGCCTTGGGGACTGCAATCGGCAAGTCGACGTTTCTGGCATATTGGTTGCCACGTGTGATTTCAACCATTCGAACAACCGGACTGGACAAGGAAACTCCGCTCGGGTCCTTGGTGATTCGTATTTCATATCGGTCCGTACGAATGCCCGAGGCGACGTCGAATTGATAGCCGCCACTTCGGTTCGACAACTGCGTCGAAACCACAACGATATCCGACGAAACCAGTTCCACCGTCCAGCCCGCCAAACCCATTTCGAGACTCTCGCGTCTTGCGTTTCCGTTCAGGTCTGCAAAAACGCTACCCTCAATTCTTGAATCGAATATGAAAACGTTGCTTTGTAGGTTTGTGAGGGTGGTATTGCGTTTCAAAATATCCGATAGCTTGGTCGAATCTAGCTCGCGGAGCAACTGGCCTGAGAACTGGTTCTCATACCAGAATCGATCACCAGCTCGAATGCGTGAAAATTGGTCGGCAATGATTCGCGAGGCGGTCGGCCCGACACTCGAACCAGGCAAATGATCTTCGGCTAAGACACCTACCCAAAGGTCGATGTTATCGACTGAGCCGTAAAGCTGTTGCAGCTTTGCTTGCGTATCTTTATTGCGAGTAATATCTGCAAAGATACGAGCTCTAGGCAGTCCGATGGCAGCCCGTACATCATTGTAATCGGCCAAGGCATGATCGCGTCCTCGTTGAATATTCAAACTCGCGAGATCGAATCCGCCTTGTCCCGGTTGCCCAAAGAGAAAGTTGCGCACGCCGCCAACGATCTTGGTATCAAACTCCGACGAAGGATCGCTCGCCAAATACTTGAAGATCGAATCGATCGACTCCGTCTGAAATACCGTCGGGTTGAAAAACGCCTCGCTCAACGGAATTTCCTCAGCCACCGGTCGCCCATTATTGTCGAGAAACTCGACGTCATCGCCTAAGAGGCTATGACCAAATCGGAATGCGGCGGTTGAAAACTCATTGGAAAGTCCTGGGTTTACCTTCGGATTGTAGCCAGCATAACGTCGCATGGCATTCGGACCCAATACGGCTGGCAGCCATTCATTGAAAGTTATCGCTTGGATTTCCGCGATCACCATCGAACGAGCTCGGAAATAAATCTCTTCGTCGGTCGATTGGGGGTTCAGTTGAGCCAACCGATCGGCGAAACGATTATGCTCGCGTACAAAAACCGTTTGAAGGCTTGTAAGTTCGATGTTCTCGTTGGCACGAACATCGCCAGCCGCAAAGAGCTGATTATCGGGAACACGATGAGCATCATTGACTAATGAAACGGTACCGTTCGGAAAATTTTCAGCATTGTTGAGTGGCAACATTCCATCGGAACTCATTTTAAGCCTACCACCTTGCAACGTTCGCAACGCGAAAGCCGTTGCAGAATCGGAACCGTACACCATCGATGCATCGAGCCATGAGGTCAATGTATTGACCTGTTCACGCGGATTGGTGCTACTCGTACCAGTTGCTGCATCGAAAATGGAGCGCGCCGTTCGGATGGCTTTGCTCCCCGTGCCTTGAGGATCAAAATAAGGATCGCCGGTCGGTACGCTAATCGACATCGGCTCACTTGAACCGGTCGGCGTCAAACCAATATCGTGGTCGATAAACTGCCCCCAAACGTAGACAAAGGCCGAAAGATTTCGATCGCTGATAATATCTTCGGAACCCTGATCGGCCAAAACATTGCTTATCTCGCGCGGGCTGGGTCGATTTGTTCCGTTTGGCGATGATACGCCGTCGGAATACTCAGAAGCCGCCAGTCGAAGCAGCGTTTCATTAGTACTCCCCCATTCGGACTGGGCTAAATTGTTTCCCGTGCCATCGATGGAATAAGAACCCAACGGACTTGGCGGCAATGGTCTTGAAGGCATCAACCCAGTGAGATCCGCCGCCATCAATTCGCGCCGCTCTAGCGTCTCTAATCGAACTTTACGACCAAGACGGAGCGTAGTTTTCTTCATGTTTACGTAACCTTTCGATGAGAAGTACCGCGGAGTAGAAAAGGCGACTCAATGACAAAATGACTTATCCCAAGATCGCAACTTTAGACATTCGCCAATGAAATCATGCGTGAGTTTATACTTTCAAACCTGAATTTAAGATGAAGAGTATACGATTACTAAGAATCCTCGCTGTTCGCCACCGTTGTCAATTCGCGAGTTTCATCTTGGCCAAAGAAATCTGCATGCCACTCATTACGGAAAGCCCGAAAAATAATTATTTTTGGGCGATTCCTACACATGCCATGGTTCACGCATGGCTCGAGTTCTCATCCGATTGGCTGCTTCATCATCGATGAAGGTTTCGTTTACTGGGTCGAACTTGAGTTTGCGTTTGAGTACCCATGCAATCGCCGCCGCATGGCAAGCAATATGCGATTTTCTTGCAATGTCGGCATTGGCGGCTGGTTGCGAACGGCTTTTGACGCAATCGAAGAAATTTCGAACGTGGTTGGTCGGCATCGTTCCCGGTTCCCGAGGCGGAGGCAGGTCGTTCCGCAATGCATCGTTGGAAACAACGATGCGACCAGAGTCACCGGTCTCGACCCAACCCTCTTCGCCTTCGAATCGAACTGGACATGTCCCTAATCCCATCCAACCGTTTCGCCTCAATACGAGTTTTACTCCATTGGCATAGTAGCAATCTATCACGTTGTCGTCGATAATGTCGAGTCTGGGTTCAAACAGAATCGGCGTTTCTCCGTCGGCTTGGTTCGCAGCTTGACAAAGATCCAGCGTGTGAGCTCCCCAATCGAGCAGCTTGGCACCCGAATCAAAATCGTGAAATCCGCGCCATCCGCCATCGACGTAGGCTTGATTGAACGGTCGCCAGGCAACCGGCCCCAACCACATATTCCAGTCGATCTCTTCAGGATTCGGCTCCGGTTGAGCTGGCAGCCAATCATGTCGATCGATGAGCTCATAAATCGATGCATGAAGGGTATGCAGTTTTCCGAGCTTGCCTGACTGAGCCAATTCTATGGAATGGATAAAATTATTGATCGAACGTCGCTGAGTTCCTGCTTGAAAAATTCGGCCACAACGTCGAATCGTTTCGGCTAGTGTTTGGGCCAGTCCAATCGTGATCGCGCACGGCTTTTCAGAATAGACATCTTTGCCTGCTTCAGCCGCGTAGATCGACATCGGAGCATGCCATCGATCGCCGGTCGCGATAACCACTGCATCGATGTCTTTTCGTCCCAGCAATTCATGGAAATCTCGATACGTTTTGCAAGCTTGGTCGCCATTTTGAGTATCGGCAAGTTCCTTGACGGCGGCTCGAGAATCGGCGCGAGCATCGGCAATCGCTAGGAACTGAACATCCTTCTGAGCCAACATTTCCTTCAGCACGATGGTACCGCGACGCCGAATGCCGATCCCGCCAAGTGTGATTCGCTCGCTTGGTGCAACATGGCCATCGAGTCCCAATGCCCGACTTGGCACAATCGTCGGAACGGCAAAGGCGAGACTGGCGGCAGTCGATGATTGTAAAATCTGGCGTCGAGTCAAAGTGGACTTCGATAACGCGAGAGTTCTAGGCGAAGGATTCATGAATGTCGCTTCAAAAAAGTTGATTTCATTGAGGTGGGAAGAACTGCGTGGAAGCCAAATCGTATCAGTTCCAAGCATCCCGTGCAAACTTTGTTCATCGTCGCAAAATCATACTGCACAATTTACTAATAGAAACAACACGGATTAAATACTCACATTGTCATCTGTGCACTCTGGTTCCTCATGCCTATATTTAGATTCCCGTTCAGACGTCGTTCATAGAGAATTTGTCGTTTTACAGCAGGCAATCGCGATGATTATTGGTGTTCCCAAAGAGATCAAGGAAGATGAATATCGAGTAGCCATGCTACCCGTCGGCGTTGAAGAACTTGTTACGAACGGACATCGCGTCGTCATGCAAGCTGGGGCAGGTATCGGATCGGGTCTTGCCGATCATTCGTACCTTCAAGCCGGAGCGGAACTCGTCGCATCGCTTGAAGATGTTTTTGCCGCCGCCGATTTGATCGTCAAAGTCAAAGAGCCGATGCACAACGAATGGCCGCTGATTCGACCCGGTCAAACTATTTTCACCTATTTCCACCTTGCCGCATCGCGAGAACTGACCGACGCAATGATGCAAAGCGGTGCTACTTGCTTGGCTTACGAAACGCTTCGCGATCCTCAAGGTCGATTGCCGCTGTTGACGCCGATGAGCGAAGTTGCCGGACGCATGAGCGTGCAAGAAGGAGCCAAGTATCTCGAGCGGCCACAGATGGGTCGCGGAATTTTGCTCGGTGGCGTTCCCGGCGTGGCACCGGCACATATTACTATCTTAGGCGGCGGTGTCGTCGGTGCCAATGCGGCTCGAATCGCGGCCGGCTTTCAAGCCAGCGTCGCTATTCTCGAAGTCAATATGGATCGACTTCGATATCTCGACGATGTGATGCCGCCAAATGTGACGACGCTCTTCAGCGATCGACACAATATTCGCGATCAATTGCGGCTTGCCGATCTCGTTATCGGAGCGGTCTTGATTCCTGGTGCTAAGGCGCCGTTTCTCGTTCGCAAGGAGGATCTGGTCCTCATGAAACCGGGCAGCGTGATTATCGATGTCGCCATCGATCAAGGCGGTTGTATTGAAACTAGCCGACCAACGACCCATCGACAGCCAACGTACATGGTCGACGATGTCGTACACTACTGTGTAACCAATATGCCCGGAGCCGTTGGTAGAACCAGCACATACGCTCTATGCAACGTCACATTGCCATGGGTCGCGCTCCTGGCCAATAGCGGAATCGAACAAGCTATCTCCAATTCCCCCGCCTTGACCGCAGCTTTGAACATCAAAGACCATCGCATCACCAATGAAGCCGTCGCCAAGACGTTCGGGATCGTTTGACGCGATGAACGAAACGAGTACGCTTATGCTGGTATCAACTACCTAGCCGCCATTGGTTGTCTTTGTTCATGATGGCGGCTTAATGCTGGACTACCCTAAAGAAAGATCATCTTTTCCTACCGAGGTGGGCTAACTTAAGAAAACCCAATTCTTCACCCGTAGGCCGACCATAACCCAACGTGCGACAGAGTCGAATTAGTCCCGTACATTAAAGGTCAACTTCCAGCGTCCAGACTCTCTTGTGCCGATGCACCAGAGTTCGAACATGCCAAGTTCCGTGATTTTGCTCAGAAATCGGACGGGAATGATGCTCGATGGCGGACCGGAAGTAGCGACCGCTGCCCCAGTAGGGGCCGCTTCATTGTTCGGATCAACTGGACTGGCGTCCAAAAGGATCTCGATCGAGTCGGATTCGATCAATTCTTCATCGTCCCAGTTCCTTAGCACATTCCCGAACGTATCTTGGGACCGGCGATTACTGGAGAAGAAGCGGAATTTCGCGTGCTTGCCAACGACGAGTCCAAATTCTCGACCGGGAATGACAGACTCAGTCCCTTCCTCCATCCCCTGAGGAGCGACGCATACAGCTTGGACTGGTCTCGGCATGCCAGGCACTGCCGGACCCGTCGACTCGATACCGACATAGTAGCTGCACGGAGTCCCACCTCGAATTCGAACTCCGCCGTTTGCTTTCGACCAAGCATAGTAGGCAGCGCCACTAGCGACAGCCGAATCCAAGTCGTTGGGACCGCCCAGCATCTCAGGAACCGTGCCTTCATCGCTCCAGCTCGACAAGACTTCCATCATACGTTCACGAAGCATCGGCGACTTGAAAACGCCTCCATTAAAAAGCAATCGCGTCGGAAAATGAGAGGCGTTCGACGAAAGATTCGACTGCGAGGTTAATTCGCTAGGAAGATGATCTTGCAAAAATGAAGCAACGTGTCGAGTTACGGCAGTATCGCTTTCGTAAGGTAACCCTAGCTCTTGAAACCCACTGCTCGTCCCGCGATCCGGCCGATCGTTTCTATCGCAGCGAGGGAAAAATCCGTCGACGAGAATTCCTTCAATCTCTTCCTTTCGCATTTCGATGGAAACCGTCCCGCCGATCAACCGGCTTCCTCGACCGAGTACGGAAACGGTGTGCGACTGGAGTCCACTGCCTGACAGCAATGATTCTTTCGCATTTCGACAAGCATGCCACAGCCCGATCGATTGCCACGCATTAAGTTTGACGCCTTGGGCGGTAAAACGTTGGGCAGCATGGTGTGCGAGCGTAAGATCCATATTGTCGCCACCGATCAGCAAATGATTGCCCACGGCGATTCGACGCAAGTTGAGCTCGCCTGAATCTGCATCGACGACCAATAACGTAAGGTCGGTCGTGCCACCGCCACAATCGCAAACCAGTATCTGATCACCTTGCTGGACATGCTTTCGCCAGTCGTCGCCGATTGAACGAATCCAATGATACAGAGCCGCTTGCGGTTCTTCGAGCAGGATCATATCTTCCGGCAATCCCGCGAGTTTCGCGGCTACCATCGTCAATTCGCGGGCGACGATATCGAATGAAGCAGGAACGGTCAGCGTGATGCGCTGCTGTTCAATCGGGGCATCTGGGAAAGCCTTTTGCCATGTCTCGACAAGATGCTTCAGATAAGCAGTAGACGCATCGACCGGAGAAATCTGAGCTACTTCTTCAGGAGCTTGCCATGGCAAGATCGGACTTTGACGATCGACCTCACGATTGCAGAGCCAACTTTTGGCAGCAACTACCGACCGTTCTGGTTGTTCGGCTGAAATCTGTCTCGCATACGTTCCAACCACGCTATTGCCGAAAGAAGCGAGACCTCCGTCAGCCTGCTCCGACTCGCGCGGGAGATAAATGAACGAAGGGAGGCTCGGCAATGACTCGGTTTGAAATGGTGCGGTGACCTGAGGGATCGGCAATATTTGTACGTCAGGCGGTGTACAATCCAAAGGAGTAAAAGCCAAAACAGAATTGGTGGTACCCAGATCGATACCAATGCAATAGCGAGTCGTCATAAATGTCCGAGAAAGAGCGATGGTTTCATCTGTAAGCCGACCGAAATTCGGCACTTAGTAATGATCGATAAATACGTGTCCGGTACCTTTTGTGCAAAGCACCCGAAGGGCCGTTCCGGCAAAAGGTACCGGACACTTATTTATCGAACGATCCTTATAATTTTGCGTCTGTTATAGCAAGAATCGTCGACCCATTGCAGGACGTCACTCGAGGGGGGCAACCCATTCGCAAGCGTCGAGGAAGACTCGTCAGCTTAATGCAAAACGGGTTTCCAACCTGGAGTTACGATCGGGCGAATGTTCTTCAATAGGATTGCGTGTCGTTCGAGTTCTGCTTCTTGACCGCTTTGATTGGCAAGGTTCCGAGTCTCGTCTGGATCATTGCGGTGGTCGTAGAGTTCCCGATCGGTCGTTTTACCGGCTAACCAGTCGCGCCACTCGGTGTATCGATGCGTCGCTGAACGAATACTGTATCCCATCGATTCGGGAGCATTTTTGTAATAGGCCGGTCGCGGATGCTGTGTCAATGCGACAGGCCG
>Ga0163150_10002087_pt1 | contig 31882 bp, 28 predicted proteins | sample OliLakLV19P2IB_FD_148628 | JGI IMG/M metagenome (GOLD analysis project Ga0163150, IMG submission 148628) | Freshwater microbial mat bacterial communities from Lake Vanda, McMurdo Dry Valleys, Antarctica - Oligotrophic Lake LV.19.P2.IB | ecosystem: Environmental > Aquatic > Freshwater > Lake >...
CTCGGAGTAGCACCCGACGTTTACGCCTCCAGCACATGCTTCGCAGGTCTGGCGGGCGCGAGTGTTGACGAAAAGGCTTTGGTCTTCCTCGAGTATGAGGTATGCGGCCTCCCTCGCCGTCGGGTCGTTGCCGGAGAAGGAAACGGCGATGCCAACGACAAGCATGAGGTAAAGGACCGGCGTCAGGGTCCGCCTCCCCGGGGGCTGCCGAGGGCTAGGCACGCCTTGGACGACCACAACGCGGATGCGGGGCAGGTGAGCCACCAGAAGGCTCGTGTTGTCCAGCAGCCACTCGCTGTCTCACCCGGTTATCGAGTTGTCGACAATAGAGAAGTTCACCGCTACGAGCGACGGCGGGTCGTCGGTTCGACACCTCGTCACGGAACCTGTCGTACCCCGTCAGCGTCGTTGTCCCCCAGGCGGGTCGAACGGACATTGCGTCGCTGTATCCGACTTCTTGCTCGCACCCGGACCGTCAACGACCTGTTCGTATGTCCCTCCCCCTCAGCCCCATCCCCCTCGTGAGCCTCGTCCGGAAGCGGAAACCTTCAAACTCGTCAGCGTGTTCCTCGGCGTAGTCGTCGGCAACGGGTTCTTCGTCGAACTTCAAACCTCCTCCAACTTCCTCCTCGCTCCTGAACCCTCTGTGCTGAGCAAACTCCGAGCCCCAAAGAGACCGTGCAGCATCTGGCCGCCGGGGCCCGCTCAGACCTAAAAAAGGTCTGCAAACACGTCAACATACAGTGACCACCCCCTTAGGTCTCCGGACCGTCGTCGGCCCGGGCGTCTGCACTTCCACCTTCAGAAAGGAGTTGCCTATTTCCATCAACATCAGCATCAGCGTCAGCGGACCGGCCTCACACCCACCCAAGGCGCACGAGTTGATCGCGGTGAGCCGCACCATCCATTCCCGGATCGTCGAGCTTTCCCTCGAGGAGCTTCAGTCGCACGTGGCGTCGCTTTATGCCCGGTTCCAGCCGGGCCAGCCCTCACGCCCGTCGCGCCCGCGTTCGGGCAAGGGGACGGCCGCGGTGGCCGCAGCCGACAAAGAGGGCTTTGGGCCCGACCGTAAGACCGTTCGCCCCGGTGGATACCGGCCTGACGATTTCATGAGCCGATTCTCTGACGTGCTCACCAAGCTCACCAACGACGAGGTGGCCTGGCTGCAGCGGCAACTTGACACGGCTTTACTCGCCAGCGAACTGCTTGACGAAGACCTGCCCCTTCGCGGCTACTACGGAATGAGGGGGGATCCTGGTTTCAAGGCCGTCTTGTATACAGGGCCCGGGCCGCACCCGGCGCCGGTCGAATTCGGCCAGTTCCTCTGGATGTACGCGGACGAGGACGGCGAGATCTCCGCCGTCACTGCCTTGGTTCAGGCGTTTCTGAAGCGTTTCCGGCCCGATACCACCTGGAGCACGACGTGGGTCGATTTGCCCGCGCAGCCATGGAGCGGCGAATACGGGGGCGGAGGGGTGATTGTGACGGCCACCAAGATCCATGAGATGTCCATGTCTGACTGGATCTTTGGTACGTATGAAAGGCTCCGATTGAAGCGAGACTAACACCCGCCCGGTCGGCGCCCGTGCCGTGACGTTCGCCGCCACGAACTTACCCACGGCCGCGGGGCCGAGCGACGGAGCGTGCTTTAGCCAGGCCGCTCCCCGCGGCCGGCTCAGGCGGGACGGCCTGTCTGAGCCGGCTTGACTCAAGAGGAAGGGGGCGGCCCCTTTCTCTTAGCATTCAGGCAGTGTACGGATGAGTCAATATCTCGTGCTGACTGGTTCCTCCGCACGATTCATGGCAGTTTCGTGGTGGGCACCCGCCACTGAGTTGAGCCAGCCACTTAGGTAATCGTGACCGACCAGCCCCCCCCTAGCCGACAGGTCGGCACTCACTTAGCCCCAGCAGGTCGGCTAATACAAGCCTTGAAGCGACCTGCACTGTTGCGGAAGCAAATGACGATTCGCCGCGCGGTGGCGGTCATCTTCGTCCGAGCCCAACACCTCTAAGATCCATGCCAACGACTCCGAGGGCATGACCACGGTCTGATACAATTCAAAAAGTCGTTTAGCGCTGCGGCCGGTTTCCGACGGCCACCCCACCAGCGTGTTTTACGGGATCTAGCCCTCCAACCCCAAGCAAGACTGCATTCTGAAGATCAGGCGCCATGGTGGCGCTAACTGGATGTACTTGCGCGGGGAATGAAGGATCTTTCCGAATGCCATCCGCTACTGAAATCCCCCGCACCCTTGATCGGTCTGACCCCGGCCGAGGCATGTCGTCTCGTGGTTCCAGAACCCAGGTGCCTCGCCGTCCCCGCACGGAGCGGCCGACCGCGACGCCGGACCAGCCCGTCGGCGATACCACGAGTCCCGCGCCGGCGGTGCCGGCGCCCAATTGGTGGCAAAGCGCCTCGTACCGCGAAGCCGAGCTGAACGTCGATGATGTGCGCCTGGAAGACGCCATCCAATGCCGGGCCGACGGCTTGAACGAGACGGCAGTGCAGGAGTATGCCGAGCTGGTGCGCAACGGCACATCCCTGCCGCGGATCGTCATGATCGACGATGGCACGTGTGCGCGGCTGGTGGATGGCTTCCACCGTCTTGAAGCCGCCCGCCGCGCGGGCCACCAGACCCTCGAGGCTCGGATCTACGACGGTGACGCCCTTCACGCGCTCGTCTACGCCACCGGCGCCAATGCCCAGCACGGCCTCCGCCGCAGTATCGCCGACAAGCAGATGGCCGTTCGGCGGCTCCTTGAGCACCCGAGCTTTACCAGCGTCTCCTCGCGTCACATTGCGAACTCGGCCGGCGTCAGCCACACCATGGTCGACTCCATGCGGGCGGAACTGCAGGAGAGCGGCACGATCCCGCGGACCGAGAAGGTGATGGGCAGCGACGGCCGGGCCCAGAGCCCTGTCAAGCGCCCCGAAGGGGATTCAGGTGGCAAACTTTGCCACCCGGATCAGACGACGCAGCCACCCCACGAGCAGCCCGTGTCTCCTTCTCTCGAGGCAGCAACGGCGAATGGTCCTGGCGACGCGCGGACGGAGGCCGCCCTCGAGTCCGCGTGGACCCGGGCCGAGGATGGCCTGCGGGCGATTGACTGCAGTCAGGACCCGCCCGCGACGTGGGATTCCCTCCGGCGGCACAACTTCGGCCAACTGATTGTGAACGTATGCACCGCACTGATGAGGGAATCGCAGTGAGGCTTCCTTCAGCTGCGTAGCTCCACTTGAGTCCGCGGGCCCATAGAGGAAACGGAATGTGGACCAAAACGCCGCCGGCATGCCGGCGGCGTTTTTTGCTGTTGAAGGAACCAACTATCGTGAGACGCCAATTCGCCGGCGCCGGACAGTAGGAATTAACCATTGCGAGCGACAAGAACGCAGATCTGTTGAGTGGCGGTGATCTTTTCATGCATGAAAAGATCACCGCCGCCTGTTAGTGGCCTCTCACTTCTGATTCCTGCCCAGGACCGCCAGCACTTTGTCAAACCCGTTCATAGGGTCCAGTTCACACGCCCGGCACCACATCACAAATTCAGCTACGTTCAGCCGGCGACGGCCATTTTCGCAGTTCCATACCCAGTTCTGCCGTCGCCCCACTTTCTCACCCAGCTCTCGCTGCGTCAGCCCGGCATTAATGCGCACTTTTCTCAGCACGCCGGCAACGCGGCGGTCCGCAGGCGGCCTGTGGCCGACCTCTGCCGGAGCTGACCGACTTCTATGCGACATCACCTCAAGCGTAGCGGACATGATTTCCGTGTCAAACGCCTAACGAATGGAGCGGATGATGCCGGCGACATGATCCGGATCATCGCTTTTCGATCAACTTCAGGAAACGCCCGAACGCCGACCGCGGTTCGACCCCGCAGGCTTCGCTCCACTGAACGAACTCGGCCACATCCACGCGACGAAGCTCGTTTTCAGCGTTATAGACCCAACTCTGGGGTTTCCTGAGCTTCGCGGCCAGCTGTCGCTGGGTGAGCCCGGCATCGCTTCGAAGGTCGCGCAAGAAAGCGGGCAACGGCCTGTAACCGGGGGCGTGTTGAGCCTTGAAGCCCATGACCGCAGTTTAGTATTGATCACTATTGACACCAGATGCGGTTCTTGGACAATGGCTGCGTCCTCGTCAGGTCACCGCGGGGGCAGCGATGGCCTTCCAACCAATCTTCCTGGCTTGCGTTCGAACTTCAACCCCCCGTCTCCCAGCCACACAAGGAGCGAATCCATGAGCAACGGTACGACGCGACGCGAGATGCTGAATCGGACCGCGCGAGCCGCAGGGTTGCTCATGGTCTCCTCGTCCTTGGCGGGGTGCCCGCAGTCGGGGCCACCCGTCACCTTGGCGTTCAAGGAAGACGACGCCTTTTACTCGGCGCTTGAAATGCATTTGAGGGCCAAGACCGAAGTGATCGTGGAGTTCAATGGAAAGGCGTTGGTGGAGAGTAAGGCGTCGAAGTTCTTCGACGTGTTGAAGGGGGCCGAGAACGGCCCCGAAGTACTCGCGAAGATCCATGCCCTGGATACTGAGGCGGGGCGTCGAGCGCTGCGGTCGGTCTTTGGTCCGGCGCTTCTGCGGCACGAACCGGTCGCCGTGAAAACGAAGATCGGGAACGACGTCGTTGACGTCGGTGAAATCTTGCTCGTGGGGGTAGCGATCCTGGCGACGGCCATTGGAGCTGCTGTCGTCATTCAGTCTGTTAAATACAGAATCGACATCGACGCCGAAATCCCGGAAATTCTTCGCTTCCGATGCCAACCCGTCTGATGCTCCCGCGTCACATAGTGCGCCGGATGCAGAGGGTGGCGCGCCACGCTCTGACGGTTTTCTTTGCTCTCGGCACCGCCATCGTCGCCCTCGTTCTTGTCCTACTTTCCCGGTGCGGTCACGCACACAACGGGGCGGCTTTGACAGGCCAGGTCTCGGCAGCCGTAGTTATCCTTGGTGTCCGCTGGCACGACGATGACAACAGCAGCCGCGTCCATTGGGTCGGCACAGGATTTTTAATCAAAGAACGTCCGCTCGGCGCCACGGCCGGCCACGTCATTAACGAACTGGTGCGACTGTCGAATGACCTTCAACGGCGTGATCTTCGGCCGGTGTTTGTCTGTGGCACGAACGAGGGATTAGTTGTTGAGATCGGCGGCTTCCGCGTCCATCCCGCCGTCCTGTTGCGTACCAGCGAAGATCAAATGCCGTCACCGGATGATCTGGGCACGTTTCGATGGCAGGGCAAGTCCCGGCCTGTCGGCTTACGCTTGGCTAGTTACGACCCCGTCCCCGGAGACGAGATCGTTGTCGCGGGATTCGCGACCGCGGCTCAGACAATTCAATACCCCCAGAGCGCCGGCAGCCGGTTCACGCCGACACTGAAATTCGGTCACATAGAGAGACTCATCGACGATATTGCATCGAGTCGTGTCGGCCTCATCCAGCACGGGCTTCCGTTGACGGGTGGCTTCTCCGGAAGTCCTCTGGTCAACCAGCATGGGGAAGTCGTCGGGATCGTTAACACGTCCAGCCATGTGCCTCTGCCAAGTACCTACTCAACTTTGATGTCACCCGGTGCACGTTCACGCATGCTTGATCCTGGAGGCATCAACTTTGCGGTGCCCGCAAAGCGGTTGGTGGATTGGCTGGACAAATGAACCCGAATGTCAGTCCACGCCCCTGCGCGGGGGGTCGACGCGAGGGGTTTCCCCTTCTCTGTCGCCGCACAAGCGGATCGGTGTTCGCCGACAGCGCTCATATGGATGCGAAGCGCAAGGCGAAGTTGGAACAGCGCGGTATCTGCTGCGGCATCATCGAACACTACGTGCGCGGCCACCAAGGCCTGTCCTGAGCATCACACGACTGAATAGACGCTGCCCCGCTGCCCTTTCCCCTGTTTCCTGCTGACCTTCCCTTCCTTCACCAGCTTGCCCAGCAGATTGTTGGCCGAGCCCTTGCGGCCGGAGGTGGCCCACTGTTTGTTGACGTCGGCGGTGGCCAGCTTGGCGCGGCCCAGGAGCCCCAGCAGGAACTGGTCGCCCGTCATTCCGTCCTTGGCCTTGCGTCGCCGGCGGCGGTTACCAGCAGGCTTCACGGACGCCGCCAGTGGTGCCACCGCGGGCGCTTGGGCAACACCGGGCTTACGCCCGCGTCGGACGCTGGGCTGGGCCGTGATGCCCAGCGATATGAATGCGGCATCAATCTGGGCGACAGCGTCGGCGTGCTGCTGACGCTCCTGTTGAAGGGTGTGAATCAGGCGAGATAGTTCAGCTGAGGTGGATGACATGCTCTTCCTTTCATGTTGTGGCAGGCGCGACCACCGAATGTATGTCACTGTCCGCAGGCCCGCAACAACAGATTGCACCACGGGGTTGCAAACATTAGATCCCGCCCAAGCACCACAGCGAAATCCTCGCCGAGTTCCAGAGGATCGACGACGCCGCGTCGCTGAAAGAGAGTGCTTGAATGGGGTGCGGCCGTCTCTCCGCGACGTCGCAAGCAACATGTGAGACTGTGAGATTCGCCATTTGCTGCACGAAAAACCCCATGAAGTCTCAAATCCGCCCGTTTTGTCCGTCACGCCCGTTCGTGCCTCCCCTCAACCCAAGCAAGCGACTATCCCGGGTCGCCCTGTCGTCGCCTGTCGTTCCTTGACGGTCGTAGCGTCGCACCTAAAGAGCCGATGAATGGGTGCGTGTTCCGGACGGTGCCGCCGCGACGAGGCCACTGGAGGGCGTCTGCCGGCCCCGCGGGCCCCGCGGGCCGCTTCCCGCCCGCGACGAGAGGGACTTGTACCTTGCATAGCGAGAAACGGAAGCGATACCCGGTTCGCCGCTTTCAAGGATACCTGTTCAGTGCACTGGACACGGTGTCGTCCAAAACTACATTCGCCGTCACCCGTGGCGAGACAAGCGCGACGGGGTAGCCCGGCCTTGTGCCACCGCCGCACCAAGGGCTTCATCAGGGCCTTGGTGTGTTGCCCCGACCCGCCCCGTCCTAAAGCCGTAGTAGCCGGCCTTGATCTATTTGGTCAACACCTTGACCACGGCGGCGACGTTCTTGGGGTGGGGGGCGGCCAAGACAAGGAGTTTGTCGTTGAGCAGGTCGGCCAGCTCTTTGGTGGCGGCGACGGCCTCAGCGATGGCGGCGTCGCATTGTCCGCGGCGGCAGCCGACGCCCTCTGGCGTTATCGCGCATCAAACGCGACCGGCCCGTCAACCGTAGCTTGATGAGGTGAACATTTCCAAAGATCGGTTCGCCCCGCGGAGCCCCTGCTGCTCCGCCGGCCGACCGAGCCATTTACTTTTCAAAGAACCACGACCGCTCTCGCCGACATGCGCCGCACGACGAACGTTCGTTGTTCTCAGTTATGCAGGTTATTTCTGCACCTCTAATTCGCGGATTGCGACTCAAATTATTTCTGCGTAGAAGAGATGTCCACCACCACGCGAAAGCCGCCATGACCGTAGCCCTCGGTGGACGGAACCCATCCGCGGTAGGCGGAGCGGCAGTCAGCCGGGCTGTCATTCCATGCCCCGCCGCGCACGACGCGCGACGCGTTAGATTCGTGCCGATTCTCGCACCACTCCCACACGTTGCCATGCATATCGTAAAGGCCCCATTGATTTGGTTTTTTCGACTTGACGGCGTGGGCAAATTTATCGTCCGTGATGTTCCCGTCACCACGAAACCCGCCATACCACGCGTAATCCCCCATGCCATGGTCCGTGTTGCCAAAGCTGTAGGCGGTCGTCGTTCCTGCCCGACAGGCGTACTCCCATTCCGCCGTCGTCGGTAGTCGAACCACGCGCCCGCTTATCTCCGATAATTTCTTGGTGAATATCTGAGCTTTGTGCCAGCTTACACACGACGCCGGATATCGGTCGCCTTCCTGCACGTAGTTCTGTGTCGCCCACGGCGTCGCGCCGATCACCGCCTTCCACTGCGCCTGCGTCAGTTCGGTTTCACCAATGTAAAAATCCCTGGCGATCGATGCCTGCGCCAGGATTTCATCGTCGCCCCGGCCTGTCTCATTGGCGGGGCTGCCCATCATGAAGGTGCCCGCCCTGATGCGCACCAGTTCCATCTCGACGCCGCCGCCCAATGAGAGAACCAGCCGGTCCAAATCGGCCGGCTCCAGCGGCAACGCGCGCACAACCACGTTTGTGCTCATTGGCGACGATTCTTCCCCGCAGCCGGCCGCGAGAATGAGAAGGGGGGCCAAAATGACTCCGTAAACGGTGAGTGTTATCCGATTGTCGGTTGGGGCAATCATTAGGGAGCCCTTGAGCAGAAATGGGGACTTGGTCTGTCGCAAACCTCTCGATTCATCATGCCACCGCGTGCAAGCCGGCCAGCGGTGCCACAGCTGGCGCTTGGGCAACACCCCTGCCGCTCCGCCGGCCGACCGAACCATTTACTTCAATGAACCACGACCGCTCCGCGGCACGAGCCGCACGACGAACGCTCCTCGTCCTCAGTTATACAGATAATCTCTGCACCTTTAATTCGTGGATTACTCACGGGACAGGTTCAAAACAGTAGAGCATGTTGTTCGCGTTGGGACTGTAGAAGAGCCGGCCATTAGCCGCGGTTGGGGTCGTGCAGGCGCGCGGAGCGAAACCCAGGCTTTGCCAGATGATCTTCCCCGAATCGATGTCGCGGGCGTAAAGCCCGCTGCTGCTGACCGCGTAGGAGAGCCGGCCACTGGTGAGTAGCACCGGAGCGCAGGAATGGTCGGGGCATCCGCCGAGCACTTCACGCTTGTCGCGGATGACGTGCTTACCGGTGGCCAGATCGCGGACGACGCCATGACCGCCGTAGCCGCGTACGACGAAGTAATCTTCGCCCAGGGCCGGACTGTGCGAGTAGCTGATCTTGTCCGCCTGCCACTTCAGCTTGCCGTCCTTGGCCGCAACGCAGTACATCGGCGCATCGGACTGGCCGCCCAGATAGAGAAGACCGTCGCGTCCCGCGGGCCGGCCGTAGCCATGCACGTGGTAATCGGTCGAGGTCCAGAGCACTTTGCCGCTGGCCGGTTCGACGGCGATCGTGGAACCGCCGGCCTTGCCCCAGGTCCCGCCACACGAGAAATACATCACGCCGTCCAGCACACATGCGCCGCCCGCGATGCCCTTCGGCAGATCGCCGGGCAATTCGTGCCGCCACAGCGGCTTGCCGGTGGCGGCCTCGAAAGCGCGGGCCACAGGCTTGGGCGGCGTGCCCTCAGCGGTGAATCCCGCCACGACATCCCCAACGATCACAGGCGAGCTTCGGCAGGTGCCTTGGATGGAACCCCACGATTGCTGCCACAGCGTCTCGCCCGAGCGCGCGTCCACCGTCAAAAAAGATGAGCCGCCTTCCTCGGGCCTGCGCGTGCTGGATGATCCGTTGCGGGTGATGTAGAGCCGGCCGCCGTCGAGCAGCATCTGCTTCCAGCCGTCGACCGGTCCATTCAGTCGTCGCCTCCAGCGGATCCGCCCCGTCGCCTGCTCGAGCGCGCCCAAGGTTCCCGCTTCGCAGATGAAATAGAGGCTCTCCTCGTCGCAGCTCATCTGGGCCCGCAGGTCAAACGGCCGGCACGCCCAGCGCAGACGCAGCGGCGGCTTCAAGCGCGGGTCGTCCACGAAGCTGGTGTTGCCCTGGTCCATGCTCGCGACGGGTGCGCCGTAGCGCTTGCCGGTGGCGCTGACCGCTTTGGAGCGCACGTCATGCAACAGGGGCGCGTCCTTCGGGTGCGGAAGTTTGCCGTCTGGCGCAAGGCCGTAGAGATAGCCATCGTCGCAACCAAAGTAGACCGCGCCATCCGCGATGACCGGCGAGGAACCGATGGGCTTGCCGAACGCCGTCGCAAACTTGAACGACTGCGGCTTGAAGTCGGGCCAGCGACCGGTGGAATTTAGCGCGACCACGTACAGCTCGCCTTGAATCGTGCCAAAGACGCAATGCTCTTTGGTCAGCGCGGGCGAGGTGACGGTGGCCGTGAACTTCCGCTGATCCGGCGTGTTGTCGACCCGCGCTGTCCAGAGCGCTTTGCCCGCGGTGAAGTCATAGGCGCTGAGTCCCTGATGGTGCCGCGGCCAGTAGACTTTCCCATCGCGAACCGCCGGCGTTGCGTGCACCGCCCAGTTGTGGTCGCGAAAATCCTTCTTCTCGTCAAAGGAGCCATCGGCAAGCCTGACCCGAATCACGTTGCCCCACTGATCGGTGCTCGGATAGCCGCAGTAAACCCACTCGCCCGCAATCGCCGGCCCCATGGGAATGCCCGCGTCCTTGCCAAGCGGCGCTCGTTGACACCACGAAAGCTTCGGCGATTTGCCGTCGTCCTCCAGGCAAAGCAAATCCCAGCCAAGGTTCACGACCACGCGCTTGCCGGCGACCGCCACTTCGCCGCCGCCATAATGCGGATCGTGGAAGCTGCCGGGAAACCCGCTGGCCCGCTTGTTGGTCTTGGGGTCCACGTAGCTCTTGTAGTGGTCCCATCGCCAGCGCTCGTTGCCATCCAAATCGAAACAGTGCACGATCGCACCGAGGTCCTGAAAGTAGATCGAATCATTGGCCGAAGTTGGCGAGCCGGTGACGGGCCAGCCGACTTCGACGCTCTTGTGAACATTCCCGCTGGCGGCGTCGAGGATGTGAAAGCGGCCGGCCGTGGTGCCGTAGTAGACGCGACCCTTGATGACGCAGGGCGATGACGTGTTCGATCCGCAGGCTCGGTCGCCGTCAGGCGCGGTCTTCCACACAATGCGGTTGGCCGTCGGATCGATGCAGTAAGCCGTGCCCATCTGGTCCACGACATAGACCCGGCCCGCCACGACCGCCGGGGAAGTGGTCACCGCGTCGTCGAGCTTCAGGCAGGTCGCCAGCCCCAGCGGCAGCCGCAGTTCCTCATTGGCGGCATCACCCGCATGCTCCGCGCCGCGCATGAACTGCGGCCAGTCCGCAGCGGTGACGTGGGCGGCAGCGCACCAACAAACCACAAGCGCCAGTTCGGCGATGGCGCAATAACAAGGCGAGTTTCGTTTCATCGCAGCACCTTTCTAAGCCATTGCGGCCCCTGCTGAATTGCTACCGGCGACCCAGGTTGCTCGCCGTGTTCGATCATGCGCGACCGACCAACGTACCCCGCCTCCCCCTCATCTGCGCCAGCGTCCTGATCGGCCGGCCCTTAGATCGCACGACTCGCTCGCCTGGCAACAACGCGCTCCGCCGGCAACTTCCCGAACAGCGATCGGCTGCCATGGTCGGAAGCCGCGGAACCCTTTCCGATCCCATTGGTGTGTGCGTGGATGGGCATTGGCAGCTCGGGAGGATGAGGTACCATCTCCAGGTTACGGACGAATACTTCACGAGAGTGAGCATGCTGAACGCTGTCGAATCGTAAAAGGGAAATCTCTAACTCCGATGCGTGACGGAGCGTGTTCTTTGGAAGGCACCTTCGGCCGGCTAATGGCGCTTTAGGTTTGTCATGAGATCTGCACAAATGAATACAAGCGCGATTATGCGAACCTTCACACTATCCCTCTGCATACTTACCGGGTTGGTCGCCAGCGTTTGTGACGCCGCCGATCGCAAGCCCAACATCATCTTCATCCTCTCGGATGACCTGGCAATGGGTGATCTTGGCTGCTACGGCCAGGAACTCATCCACACGCCGAATCTCGATCGCATGGCGGCGCAGGGCACGCGATTCACGCAGGCCTATTGCGGCACCTCCGTCTGCGCCCCGTCCCGAGCGTCCCTGATGACCGGACTTCACATGGGCCACTGCCCAATCCGAGCGAACCGCGAGCTCAAGCCCGAAGGGCAGTTGCCGCTGCCGGCGGGCACGCTCACCGTCGCGCAAGTGTTGCACGATGCCGGCTACGCGACCGCCTGCACCGGCAAGTGGGGCATGGGAATGTTCGACACGACCGGCAGCCCGCTGAAGGTCGGTTTCGACCACTTCTACGGGTACAACTGCCAGCGTCACGCCCACAGCTATTTCCCCACCTATCTTTACAACGAAGACAAGCGAATTAAACTCGAAGGGAATGATGGCAAAGGGGTCGGCAAGGTCTACGCCCCTGAACTGATCGTTGAGGACACGCTGAAATGGGTCCGCAAGCAGAAGGACCGTCCCTTCTTCTTATTCATGGCCACGACGCTGCCGCACGGGAGATACGAGGTCAACGACTTGGGCGAATACGCCGGGCGGGATTGGACGCCTCAGCAGAAGATCTACGCGGCGATGGTGTCGCGTCTCGACAGCGACGTGGGCAGGGTGCTCGACCTGCTGAAGGAACTGGCGATTGACGAGAACACCATCGTGTTTGTCGCCGGCGACAATGGTTCGTCGTTCGATCCGGCCTCGGAGATGGGGAAGCTTTTCAAACAATCGCGCGGGCTTCGCGGCTACAAGCGCAGCATGTACGAAGGCGCACTGCGGCAAGCGGCGATCGTGCGCTGGCCGGGGACGGTGCCGGCAGGCAAAGTGCGCGACGAACCGTGGGCGTTCTGGGATTTCCTGCCGACCGCGTCCGAATTGGCCGGCGCCAAGCTGCCAGAGAGTGCGCGGACCGATGGCCTGTCAATCGTTTCCTATCTGAAGGGTGGCCCGGCGCCGCGGCGCGACTATTTCTACTGGGAACTGCACGAAGGCAAGTCGATGCAAGCGGTGCGATTCGGCGACTGGAAAGCCGTCCGCAACGGACCCGACGCGGCCATCGAACTGTACGATCTGAAGGTTGACGGCGGCGAACAAGACGACGTCGCAGCTAGTCAAAGTGAGCTTGTCGCCAAGGCCCAGGCGCTCATGCGGAGCGCCCGCGTGGATTCGGCCGAATTCCCGATGCGCGCTGGTGGAGCCGCCGCCAAAAAAAAGGGTGCGAAGAGCAACAGCCCGAAAGAACGTCCGGCCGCGGAGCCCTGCCGCACGGAAGGGGACGCTCGAAGGCAAAGGCTTTAAACCAACGAACGCATTACGATTAAGAGGTGAAACCATCGGTGGTTAATCCGCAAGTTTCAAATGACGCATCATCCCAGCGAAACCATGAAAACCACCACACCGGCTCGATTTTTTCTGGTGCTCATCGCGACCTTGTTCGCGCAGGCCACTTGGGCCGTGCTCGTCCAAATGATCTACCGGCCTTGGCTCGTTTGACTGCCTCGGCGAAAGGGCACGTCGGGGCTCTGACCACGGCACACCGCCGCCCGCGCGTGAGATTTAGATTTGTTGTACTGGAGGCACAATGAGTTGGTCGGCCGTAATGATCCTGCTGGCGTTGCTCCTAGCCCTGCCGGCGAGTTTCTCCACTGGCCAGGCCGCCGGTCCTGAAGGCGATATGCCCGGCCCGACGGCCGCCGGCGCAGAGCCCCGCGGGGCGGTCAGGCCGGCCGACGAGCGATTTGCCGCGGCTGTCGGGCTCGAGGCGCCTTCCTTTCAGCGGCACGTCCTGCCTCTGCTGGGCCGCCTTGGGTGCAACGGCCGGGCGTGCCACGGCTCGTTCCAGGGCCAGGGGGGCTTCCGTCTTTCGTTGTTCGGGTATGACTTCAAGGCCGACCACGATGCGCTGCTCGGCGGCGACGATGAGCCGCGCGTCAATCGCAAGTCGCCCCTCGACAGCCTGATCCTGCGCAAGCCGACGAAGGCCGTTGCGCATAAGGGTGGCAGACTGATGGGTGTCGGCGGGTGGGAGTACAACCTGCTCAAACGGTGGATTGAGTCCGGGGCCGCGTCACGCTCGGAAGCGGCAGCCGAGTTTGAGTCGCTGGAGATCGAGCCTAGGGAGATTGTCTTTGCCAAGCCCGGGGAGGCCGTGCGGTTGCGGGTGCGGGCCCGGTGGGCGGACGGGTCGCGGGAGGACGTGACCCCGCTGTGCCGGTTCCGCACGAACGACGAGACGGTGTCGGCCGTCAGCGACGCCGGCGTGGTCACCGCCGTGGGGCCGGGGGACACACACGTCGTCGCGTTCTACGACAACGGGGTGGCGACCGTGCCGGCCCTGCTGCCGGTGTCGGAGCAAAACGGTTCTCGGTACCCGGCCGTCCCCACGCCGACGCGGGTGGACGAACTGGTCGTGGCCAAGTTGCGCAAGCTCGGCGTCGTTCCGTCGGACCTGTGCAGCGATGATGAGTTCCTGCGACGGCTCAGCCTCGACCTGACCGGCACCTTGCCGGCGGCGGCCGAGGTGGTCGCCTTCGCCGCGGACCGCTCGCTCCACAAACGGGCCGCCAAGGTCGAGGAACTGCTCGGCCGGCCTGCGTACGCCGCGTGGTGGGCGACGAAGCTGAGCGACTTCACCGGCAACAGCGAGCAGACCGGCCCCTTGGGCGGCGAGCAGGGGCTGAACCGGGCCAAGGCCCGCCAGTGGTATGACTGGCTGTATCGCCGGCTCCGCGACAACGAACCGTACGACAAGATCGTTGAAGGGATCGTTTTGGCGACGACCCGCACCAAGCCTGGCCAATCGTACGCCGAGTACAGCGCCGAGATGAGCGCGTACTTTCGCGCCGACGCGCCGGCCGACTTCGCCGCCCGGCCCACGATGCCGTGGTTCTGGTCCCGCCGCACCCTCGGTGCCCCCGAGGCCAAGTCGCTGAGCCTCGCCCATGCGTTCCTCGGCGTGAACCTGCAGTGCGCCCAGTGCCATAAGCACCCATACGACCAGTGGACGAAGCAGGACTTCGACCAGTTCGCCGCGTTCTTCAACGGCGTGAGGTACGGGCCGAGCGACCGCGAAGGGTTGAAGTCGATGCTGAAGGCGGCCGGCCTCGGCGATTTGGATGAGGACTCCGGCGCTTTCAAGCGCAAGTTCGTCGACCTCTTGGGGCAGGGAAAGGTGCTGCCGTTTAAAGAGGTGACCGTGCCGGCCCCGCCCCGCGATGATCGCAAGCCCCGCAAGAGTGCCAAGGTGCCGGCAGGCCGGGTCATCACGCCCCGACTACTGGGGGGTGACGAGGTGGTGGCCGAACAGTACGACGACCCGCGGCGGCCGCTGATGGACTGGATGCGCCTGCCGGACAACCCGTACTTCGCCCGGGCGTTCGTCAACCGGGTGTGGGCGGCGTACTTCAATGTTGGGATCATCGAGCCGACGGACGACCTGAACCTGGCCAACCCGCCGAGTAACAAGAAACTGTTGGACCACCTGGCCGACGGGTTCGTGAGCAGCGGGTACGACGTGCGGTGGCTGCACCGGCAGATCGCCAACAGCCGGACGTACCAGACAAGCTGGCGGCCGACGGCGACGAACCGGCTGGACGAGCGGAACTTCAGCCGCGCGGTCGTCCGCCGGCTACCCGCCGAGGTGGCGTACGACGCGATCGTGCTCGCCACGGCGTCGGACGCGGCCCGGGCGCAGCTCGACGCCGCCCCGGCCAACACGCGGGCGATCGGCGCCGCCAGCTCCGTCTCCGCCGGCCGCGGAGGCACGAACTACGCGGTCGGCCTGTTCGGCAAGCCGGCCCGGGCCATCAACTGCGACTGCGAGCGGTCGGCCGATCCAAGCCTGCTGCAGACGGCCTACCTGCGGAACGACCCGGAGGTGTTCGCCCTGATGGATCGCAAGGACGGCTGGCTGAAACAACTGGGGGCCGACAAGGCCGGCGAACCGAAAGAACGGGTCCGCCAAGCCTATCTGCGTACGCTCGGCCGACTCCCCGATGAGCGGGAGCGGGCCGTCGCGGTTGGCCACCTGTCCGCCGCGCCCGACGCCGCCACCGGCATGCGTGACCTGTTGTGGGCGCTGCTCAACACCAAAGAGTTCATCGTCAACCGGTAGGAGCTCGGGCGAACGACCGATCCACGAAAAGAGGTGCCGAATGTTTCCGAAATCCAGCTACTGCGACGGCGTCACCCGCCGCGACGTGATCAAGATCGGAGCTTTGGGGGCACTCGGCCTGAACCTGCCCGGCTACCTGCGGCTGGCCCAGGCCAACGAGGTCGCCCCGGCCAAAGGCAAGTCGGCGATCTTCGTGTTCCTCGGCGGCGGGCCGAGCCACATGGATACGTTCGACATGAAGCCCGACGCCCCGGTCGAGTACCGCGGCGAGTTCAAGGCGATCAACACGAACGTGGCCGGCATTCAAATCTGCGAGCACCTGCCCAACCTCGCCAAGTGCGCCGACAAGTACACCATCGTCCGCGGCATCAGCCACACGCTGGCCGGACACGAATTGGGCACCGAGTACCTCAACACCGGCAACCGCCCGGTCCCGTCGATCGTGTACCCCGGGCTCGGGGCCGTCGTGAGCCGCGAACTGGCGGGCCGACCCGACCTGCCGCATTACGTGGCCGTCCCGTCAACCCCGCAGAAGGCGGGGTACCTCGGCGTGCGGCACGCGCCGCTGCAGACCAACGACGCCCCCACTCCGGGCGTGCCGTTCACCGTCCGCGGCGTCTCGCTGGCCAACGGCGTGACCGTCGCCGACTTCGACCGGCGGCAGAAGCTGCTGACGAGTCTCGACACGACCTTCCGCGGGTTCGAGTCCGACAGCAAGCTCATCGACGGCATGGACCGCTTCGCCCAGCAGGCGTACGACATGATCAGCTCTGCCCGTGCCCGCGAGGCCTTCGACACCAGCCGCGAAAAGCCGGAGGTGGCCGAGCGATTCGGCTCGGGCAAGTTCGGCACGAGCTGCCTGCTGGCCACCCGGCTGGTGGAGGCGGGCGTTCGGTTCGTCACCGTCACGTTCGGCGGCTGGGACACCCACTCGGCCAACTTCCGCGCGTGCAAGGAGAAGCTGCTCCCGCAACTGGACGTGGGTTTAGCCGCGTTGTTCAACACGCTGTCGGAGCGGGGCCTGCTGGAATCGACGAGCGTGTACGTGACCGGCGAGTTTGGCCGGACGCCGAAGGTGAATGGAAACGCCGGCCGCGATCACTGGCCGCGGGCGATGATCTCGCTCCTGGCCGGCGGCGGGATGCGGGGCGGGCAGGCGATCGGGGCGAGCGACGACAAGGGCATGGGGCCGGCCGCCGAGGCAATCACCCCCGACCAGGTCGCGGCCACGTTCTACCACAGCCTCGGAATCGACCATCGCAAGGAGTATCACACGAGCACCGGCCGGCCGGTGATGATCGTGCGCGAGGGAAAGGTGATCCGCGGCATTTTCTGACGCAGTATGCCGGAGCGCCTCCATGACGCGACACCGATGGCCGGTCATCCTCTGCTGCTGCTTCTTGGCGCATGCTGCCGGCGCGGCGGTTGTCACGTTCGACGCCCGGGTGTTGATCGAGCGGTCGCTGGCGCGCGACGTCCGCCTGTCCGCCGACGCCGCGTCGGTGGAGCTCGACTGGGGCGAGTTGATCGAAGACGACGGTCCCGCCGCCGGCTACTCGTACAAGCCCAACGAGGAGAAGCTTTCGCCCGACGTGCGAATCAAGAAGGAACTGATCATCACCGACCCGCGGGCGGCGCGGGCGACGCTCCTGGTCGCAGCGGGCGGTACGCTGTCGGTCGAGGTGAACGGCGCGGTGGCGCCGCTGGCGCGGCAGGACCGACCGCTGGGCAAGTGGCAGGCCTACGACCTCCCGGCCGACGCGCTGCGGGCGGGGAAGAACGACGTCATAGTCCACGGGAAGGGGACGGTCTGGATCGCTAGAGACGACGAGTACGCGGCCGGCTCCCGGGACCGCACGAAGCACCCGGACCGCAGCGCCAAATCCGTTGACGGCGGAAGGACGTGGGACTGCGACCGCCTCGGCCTGGGCGGGGCAGTCGACGGCGAATACTGTGTGCGCCTAGTCCTCGACCGCCACCGGCCGACGGGGTCGCTGTCGTTGCCGCCGGTCGACCTCGGCGACCTTGAAGGGCGGCCCGTCAGCGACGCCGTCGCCGCCGTCGGGCCGGTCCGCATCGTCGTCTCCGCCGAGATCGGGTCAACTGGGCGAATCATCCCCCGGGCACGTTTTGGCCCCACGCCAGTCCCCGGACCGGGGTGGGGCCGGTGGCGCGAGCTGGACCCGACCGGCGGTACGGTCAACGACCCGGAAGGCCGGTACGTGGAGGTCGTGGTCGATCTGGCCACGCCCGACCCTCTAAAGACGCCGCGCCTCAAAAGCGTGACGGTGGAGGCGTCGCCCGAGGTGGGTTCGACCTGGGCCCGCGACGTCCGTTTGACCGGTGCGCTCAACCCCCCGATCGTCCGGTCGTCGGTCCCGTTCGAGTACGAACCCTTCGATCACCCGCGGCTCCGCGCGCTGCGCGAGCGGCACAAGCTCGACGCTGTCGTCGAGGGGGCGACGCATGAGTTCGAGCTCATTCTCCGCCTTGCCCGGTGGTCGGCCGGGCGGTGGTCCAAAGGCCATCTTGGGGAGGCGTACCCGGCGTGGGACGCGCTGGAGATCCTCAAACCGCACCCCGACGGCACGCCGGTCGGCGGGTTCTGCCAGCAGTACAACGTCGTCTTCCTGCAGGCGTGCGAGAGCTTCGGGCTTGTCGGCCGGGCCGTCTCGATCGGCCCCGGCGGGCTTGGAGACAAGCCACGCCGGGGCGGGCACGAGGTCGTCGAGATCTGGTCGAACGACCATCGCAAGTGGGTCTACGTCGATGGCCAGTTCGCGTGGTACGCGGTCGACGTTCGGAGCGGGGAACCGCTGTCCCTGCTCGAGCTGCGAGGGCGGCAGTTGGACGCGTTCGCCGGCCGGCCGGCGGCGGCGACGCGGGTCGTCAAGCCCGGCGAAGTCCCGGCCCGCGCGGGCGAGGATTGGCGTGCGATCGATCAGGGGCTGCCGTTCGGCGAGCTGCGCATGATTCCGCGGAGCAACTTCCTCGGCGCAGTGGCGCCGCTGCCACTCAACCAGGGGATGCGCGGCTGGTCCTGGACCGGCCACCACGTCTGGACGGACGTCGAACTTCCAGCGTCCCTGATCTACGGCCACCGCGTCGCCACGCGGGCGAACTGGGAGTGGACCCTTAATGAGGCCCACTGCGTGCTCGAGGCGACGGCGACGCCCGGCGACCTGCGCGTACACGTCCAAACCCACACGCCCGGCTTCGCGGGTTTCGTCGCCGACGTCGACGGTGCCGGCGAGCGGCCGGTCAAGAGCGGATTCAATTGGAAGCTGCACGAGGGGGTGAACCGACTCGAAGTGAGGTCGACGAACGTCGCGGGCCGCAAAGGTGGCAAGAGCTGGGTCGTGCTGGAATATTGAATGAGGAAGGTGACGAGCTCTGCCGTTCCCCCACGTCGTAGCCGCACTCCATCGACCCCGACCTGAGCGATCCCGCGGTCTAGCTAGCTCACTCGCCCTCCTCAACGGGTCGCACCCTTACCGCGCGTCACGCGATCAGATTGTGCATCACGTGACCGTGCACGTCCGTCAGCCGGTAGTCCCGTCCCTGGAAACGATGGGTGAGTTTGGTGTGATCGATGCCGAGCAGGTGCAGAATGGTCGCGTTCAGGTCGTGGATGTGCATTGTACCGGGCGTCCACTTGTCCGCGCTCGGCTGGGGGCGCAGCGGGTTGCCTTCGGCATCGGCGATATTGTAGCCGAAGTCGTCGGACTGGCCGTAGGTGATGCCGGCCTTGATGCCGCCGCCGGCCATCCAGACGGTGAAGCAGCGGGGGTGATGATCGCGCCCGTAGTTTTCCTTCGTGAGATTGCCCTGGCAGTAGGCCGTGCGGCCGAACTCGCCGCCCCAGACGACGAGGGTGTCGTCCAGCATGCCTCGCTGCTTCAGGTCCTTGATGAGGGCGGCGCAGCCCTGGTCGATGTCCTTGCACTGGTCGCCGTGCTCGCCGGCGAGGTTGCCGTGGGCGTCCCAGCCGCGATGGAAGACCTGGATGATCGGCACGCCGCGCTCGGCGAGCCGGCGGGCGTTGAGCGCGCAGGCGGCGAAGGTGCCTGGCTTGCGGGCCTCCTCGCCGTAGAGCTTGAAGGTCTCGTCCGTTTCCTGCGACAGGTCCATCAGCTCCGGCACCGATGTCTGCATGCGGTAGGCCATCTCGTGCTGCTTGATGCGGGCGAGCACCTCCGGGTCGCCGAAGCGTTCATGCTGGGCCTGGTTGATGGCCGCGAGCGCATCGAGCTGGGCCCGGCGATCGTCGCGCGTGATGCCCGCCGGGTTGTTCAGGTACAAAACCGAATCGCCCTGGCTCCGCAGCAGAACCCCCTGGTGATCGGCCGGGAGGAAGCCGGTGCCCCACAAGCGCGCGAACAGGCTTTGCTCGGCGTGCTTCGAGTGGGCGTGCATCACAATGTAGGACGGCAGGTTTTGATTCGAGCTGCCCAAACCGTAGCTGAGCCACGCGCCGAGGCTCGGCCGGCCGGGGACCTGGCTGCCGGTCTGGATATAGGTGATCGCGGGATCGTGGTTGATCGCTTCGGTGAAGGTGCTGTGAACCACACACAGCTCTTTTGCGACGGTCGCGGTGTGCGGCAACAGCTCGCTGACCCAGACGCCTTTGTCGTTGTTCTCGTGGTGCGTGAACTTGTACTTGCTCGGACAAACCGGCAGGGTTTTCTGCCCCGACGTCATGCCGGTGATGCGCTGGCCGTCGCGCACTTCCTCCGGCAGGGGCTTGCCGAAAAGGTCGATCATTTTCGGCTTGTAATCCCACATGTCGTGATGGCTGGGCCCGCCGCTCATGAAGAGGTAGATCACGCGCTTGGCGCGGGCCTTGTGATGCATGCCGGCGCTAGCTCCGGACGCAAGGGCGTGGCTCCCGAGCAACTGGGCGAGCGCCGCGGTGCCGATGCCAAGGGCCGCTCGGCCGAAGAGCTGGCGGCGGGTCATGTTCAGGTCATATTCGCGGAGGGGTTTCATCTCATGTTCCTCTGGCCGTCATGGGCACGGCGAATATTGCGGCTGTCGGCGGTCGGTTGACCCGCTTTAGTAAAGAAGAATCGCCACGTCGCTGGCCAGCACTACGCCGGTCACTTGTGTCCACGCGGCGACTTCCACCGGGTCGAGCGCCTCGTCGCGCTTCACCTCACCGGTCGAGAGCAAGGCGAGGGCGTCGCTCTTGGCGCCGGCGTAACGCTGCCTCGCACCCTTGGCGAGCGACAGGCACACGCGGCGCTCCAGCTCCGTCGGCGGGCGACTCGCCAGCAGCGTGAACAGCTTGTCCAGTCGCTTCTCGTCGCCGTCGGCTTCGCGCACCAGCCGTTCCGCCAGCTTGCGCGCCATCTCCACGCGCTGCGTCTCGTTGAGCAGAGCCAGCGACTGCACCGGCGTACTGGTGCGCGAACGCCGGATGCAGCTTGCCTCCCGGCTCGGGGCGTCGAACAGCGTCAACATCGGGTGCGGGCTGGTGCGCTTCCAGTAAACGTACAGGCTGCGGCGGTAGAGCTTGTCGCCGTGGTCCTGCACGTAGTTTTTGGTGTTACTGGCCGGGTGCATCAGCGCCTCCCACATGCCGGGGGGCTGGTACGGCCTGATACCTTCACCACCCATCTCCTGCTCGAGCATGCCCGCCGACCACAGGCCGAGGTCGCGGATGACTTCCGCATCGAGCCGGTAACCCGGCCCGCGCGAAAGCAGATGGTTCTCCGGATCGCTGACGTCGCGCCGCCGCGCGGAGCTCTGGCGAAACGTTTTGCTCGTGACCATGAGCCGCAGCATGTGCTTGTGGTCCCAGCCGCGATCCTGAAGCTCGACTGCGAGCCAGTCGAGCAGGAGCGGATGCGTCGGTTGCTGGCCTTGGAGCCCGAAGTCCTCCGGGGTGCGCACGAGGCCGTCGCCGAAGGTGCGCAGCCAGACCTGGTTGACGAGCACGCGGGCGGTCAGCGGATGCTCGCGCGCCGTCAGCCACTGCACGAGGCCAAGACGGTTGGGCGGCGCGTCTTTGGGCAGCGCGCCCATGATCGCCGGGACCTGCGGCTTGAGCGGCTCGCCGGCGGGCAGGTCGTACTCGCCGCGCTTGAGCAGGCGCGTCTCGCGCGGCTGCGGGAGCTCCTTCGCGACCAGGGTGGCAGTGAACGCACTTTCCATCGCGCTCATGCGCTGCAACAGCGCGGCTGCGTCCGCGTGCTGCGGGTGCTTCGCCAGCGCGCCCTTCGGATCGGCCAGCAGCGTCAGCCGCTGCTCCCGATTGAGTTTCGCCCACTGCGCCGACATAGTCGCGGCCTTGTCGGTTGCTTTCGCAAGCAGCTCGGCGCGGGCGCCTTCCAGTGCGACCCACTGGGACCAGGCCAACTGATTCGTCGGGGCTTTGATCACCGGCGCGTAGTCATATTTGTTGCCGTCGAGCGGGCTCTCGGCGGTGCTGTTGAAGAACGCCAGCAACTGGAAATACTCGGTGTGCGTGATGGGGTCGTATTTATGGGTGTGACAGCGGGCGCAGATCAGGCTCATGCCCAACAGCACGGTGCCGACAGTCTCGACGCGATCGAAGCTGTTCTTGGCCTGAAACTCGGCGGCGATGGCCCCGCCCTCGGCCGTGGTGGGATTCATGCGCACGAAGCCGGTGGCGACGAGCTGCGCCAGCGTCGGGTCCGGCAGCAGGTCGCCGGCAAGCTGCCAGGTGAGGAAGTCATTGAGCGGCAGATTCTCATTGAAGGCGCGGACGACCCAATCGCGATAAGGAAAGATGCCGCGCTTGTTGTCCAGGTGCAGCCCGTGGGTGTCGCCGTAGCGGACGGCATCGAGCCAATAGCGGGATTGATGTTCGCCGAATCGCGGGCTGGCGAGAAGCTCGTCGACGAAGCGCTCGTGGGCGTCGGCCCGCTTGTCTTCCAGATACGCCTTCAACTGCGCCGGCTCCGGGGGCAGCCCGGTGAGCGTCAGCGCGGTGCGGCGGGCGAGCGTTTCGCGGTCCGCCTGCGGGGCAAAGCCGATGCCTTTTTCCTTGAGCCGCGCGAGCACGAAAGCATCGACGGGATTCACTTCACCATTCGCGGGCGCCACGGGCTTGCGGGGCGCGATGAAGGCCCAGTGTTTTTCATATTTCCCCCCCTGCCGCACCCAGCGATCGAGCATCGCCCGCTCTTGAGCGGTGAGCTGCTTCTCTGCTTTGAGCGGCGGCATCGGATCATCGGCCGAATGAATACGAACAATAATCTCGCTCTTGGCGGGTGCGTTCGGATCGATCGCCCGGACGCCGCCATCGAGCAGGCGGGTCGCCGCTTCAAAGGAATCGAGCCGCAACAGGTCTTTCTTCCGCGTGTCGGGGCCGTGACAGACGAAGCACTTGTTCGAGAGGATCGGCAGGATGTCTCGCGAAAAGTCGATGGGGACGTCGGCGGCGCTTGTCAGTGAGGCGGCGGCGCTGGCGACGAGTGCGGCAACGATCCGGTGCGGGCGAAGGTTCATTACCTCATTCTATGAGAAGGGACGACGATGACACGCACCTTTAGCAAGCGCAAGTGATGAGGCCAGCTGGAATGCGGGTATCGCCGGCGTCGAGACGCCAGTGCGGGCCGACGATTGCGCGCGGTTATTCCGGTGGCACAGTCGAATGTGGGGCTGCTACCGCCGGCGGAGTTGAGCGAGGAGCAGGTGGGGCAGTTGCTCGCGACGGTGACGCTTTGCTCCCCGCGACTTACGGCCGGGGCCGTTGTAACGCCAGCGTTTTGCATGACAATATCGCTTTGGGCCATGTAGGCAGATCGACTTACCGCGGCGGCTGGGGCCGGCGTTTCTGTGGTTTGTATATTTTCCCGACTCCGGCTGCGGTGCATAGGCCAGTATCCTGGAGACGAATGATCATGAACTTCAGAGCCCACATCATCGCGGCTGCCATCCTGTCATTCGTGCTGGCGCCTTTCCCGGCCGAAGGGCAAAATCAAGAACGGCAGCCGATCCTAATTGATACCGACATCGGCACCGGCATTGACGATGCCTTTGCCCTGTTGCTCGCGCTGGGCAGCGATGTGCTGGAGGTGCGCGGGGTGACGGCGGTGGGCGACCCGGCAAAGAATCGCGCAATGTTGCTGTGCCGGTTCCTGACGATGACGGGCCGGCGGAGCACGCGCGTCGCCGTCGGCGCTGAACCGCAGCCGACGCGGGCGATCACCGATCAGTCCAAGTACCACTACCACCCCGACCCGCTGTTCGACCGAACGACCAAGCCGCAGAAGGAGCCGGCACACGAGTTTTTGCTGGCGGGCTTGAAGCAGCAGCCGGGGAAAGTGACGCTCGTGGCCCTGGGCTCACTCACCAACATTGCGAAGCTGCTGGAATCAAATGCCGACGCACCGAAGCTCATTCAACGCATCGTGGTGATGGAGTCGAACATCGCCCTCGACGCCGCAGCGGCGCGTAAGGTATTCGATTCCCACGTGCCGCTTGTCGTGATCAGCATGGAGGCTTGCCGCGACCTCACGCTGGATGAGGCGCAGGTCGAGCGCGTGCTCAGTCCCGGCACCGCGCTCACCCGACAGGTGCAGACGCTGTACCAGATGTGGGACCGCTCCGGCCCGCCCCTGGGTGAGGCGCTCGCCGTCGCTTACTGCTCGGGTGATCACCGATACATGACCGTCGAGGGGCGCGCCGTTTCCCTGGACAACGCGGGCAAGATCAGCGAGAGCAAGGACGCACCAAAGGCTCAGATCGTCACGAGAGTCGACGCGGCCGCGTTCAAAGACTCGTACGTGAAGCACATCGCCTCGCTCATTTCACCGGCGGATCGCCCCAGCAAACTCATCGATCAGGGCGGCATGCCTCACCGGGTCCACGTTGCCGAAGACTTCGACAATGACATCGAGCGCTTCTGGTGGATGAGCGGCAAAGCGGAGACGAAGCTGTTGCCCCCGGGAGCCGGCACCTCCGGAAATCAGCGCGCCTGTCGCGGCGTGCTGACTCACGACTTCGACGACCTGCTGATGGTCTCGCGCCAGATGTATTCGGCGGTGATCTTCAACCCCGTGCCCGGCCCGCCCATGGGCCCGCGCACCCACCTCAGCTTCCGATACTGGCTCAAGGGCACCGATACCATCCGCGTGCAGATCTATAGCCTGACCAACGGCTACCACCGGCAACTGGTCGTCAAAGACCTGCCCCAGGAGAAGTGGGGTGACGCCACCGTCGACATGACTGAAGCGCGCCGGCCCGACGGCACTGGCGGGCCGCTCCGCGAGAACGAGCGCATCGATGACATCCAATTCTACATCGTCCCGGACGCTCAGATCATCATCGACGACATCGTTCTTTATGACGCCGCAGCAAAGGATGCGAACGACGAGAAGCGCCCGTTTCCGAAACGCATCCTGTTCAGCGGGCTGTTCGATACCGGCAAGCAAGGCGAGCACTGGCCGGGCGCGTTTGAGATCGTGCCGGATGCGGGTAATTTCTGGAAGGCCGCGAAGTCGGTGCAGAATGGGTCAAAGGGTCCGCCTTGGCTGCGCATCGGTCTGCGCGGACAGCGCACGCTGGGCGATAAAACCGAGTTGTCCTTCCGCTACAAGGCGACGGGTGCAAAGGATGTGCTAGTGCGATTGGTCAACACTTCTACGGGCGCGAATAAGGCAGCAACGTTGAAGAGCCTGAAGGCGGTGGAGTGGGCAGACGCCACCATCGCTTTCGACACCAACGACCTGACTTCCATCGATGAGGTTCACCTGCTGCTTCGGGAGAGCGAGGAACTACTCGTGGATGATTTTCTTCTATACGAGCCGGGGCGTTAGGGCGCCGATACATTGGACGATCGTCAAACCTGATGTGGATGGGGCGGACCTGACAAGGTCACCTCTCGTCGGGACCCTTCGCACACTTGGCCTCGCGAAGACGCATTGCAACTTTGCGTGGCAGGTGCGCGGCGATGGGAGCGCGGCGAACAAGACACCGGCGCGGGCCGACGATTTCGCGCGGTTCATCCTGCTGGCTCAAATTAAGATTGGCCTGTTGCCGCCGGCGGAGTTGAGCGAGGAGCAGGTGACACAGTTACTTGAAATAATGACGGGACTGTGGTCCACTTGCCAATCAGTTGCGCTAACGCTTTCCCTTCGTCGCCAAGGACGCGCACACGATTTCCTTGTCGTTCCGCGCGAACACGCACTTCTGGGCGTATGCCGGGTGACTCCATACGATCTTGCGACCGAGGCCGAGACCCACGGGGTCCAGCAGTTTGGTCCGGTTGATTTCGTCGTACTTTTCCGGGCTCAGGCCGGCAATAATAGGGTCGCCGTTCTCGCCGAAGATGAAGAATCGGTCGCCGTTCTTGGTAACGAACGTCGCGCCTTCCATTGCGCCGCTGCCTCTGTCAATCACGTCGCGGCCGTTAAAACCGCTGCGGTGGGATGGCTGCCGATTGCAATGTATAAGCTCGCGTTCTTTTAGCGGCTGTGCATGCAAGGGTGGCGTCCCACAGGAGGCCCAGTCGGTGATAGGCAACTTGGGCGGGTTCAAGAACGCGACCGAGGTAGAACTCGGGCTGGATCCGCGTCGTAAAGTCCGCCGCCATTTTCCAGCCGAGTTGCCGGAAGTAGCGGCCGTTCTTGTCGGGCTTGAGATCGGTTCTTCGCTTCGGCATGGGTGTGTCCGCCGATGAAGTCGAGCGTGTCCTAACGCTCTCATCAAGCGATAAGATCAGACACTTTACCCTCAGGATCAGACACAAAATCGTCGTTTTTCAGACAGAAATGGCCGGTCCTGTAAAAACCAAAAGCCGCAAGCACTGTGATCATCAGTGCTTGCGGTTTTTTGGAATGGAGCCGATGGGAACCCGGCCCGTCCCACCGGCCTCGACGCCGGATCCGCTGTGTTCTGCGGGGTTTACAGGCATTACAGGGCTTGCGGCGACAGGCGTGGGCTCCCAATTATCGTCAGCGGGAAGCCCCGAAAATCGTCATGGACGGGTGCCGGAAATCGTCATGGCTTCTGGCGGGCCTTTTCGACCCCTTCTTCTAGTTCCGCCATCAGCTCGACGACCTGGTTCACCAGCCGCTTCACGTCGGCCGGCAGCTTGGCGAAGGCGGCCTTGGACGTTGCACGCCGTGGGTCGTCAAGGGCCCGTCGCCAACGCCGCCAAGTGAGGGCCGTGTCCCGCAGGAAGACCAGGTAGCCGGCCGCGTCCTTCGGCAACTGCGGCAAGCGGCCCTTGTGGAGGTCCGGGGCCGGTCGCTGCTTCTTCACCTCCCGCATGAGCTGGTTCGCCCCCCAGCCGTTCCGCAGGGCCCGCTCGATAACGCGGTCACGGGCGGCGTCAGGCAGCGGCATGGTGAACGTGATGTGGACGGGGCCGAAGGGCGTCTGGTGGCGACGTGCCAGCTCGCAGATCGCCTCCACCTGGTCGGTGGTCATCTTCGCCGCGAATGCCCGGGCCTTGTTGAGCTGCTCGGCGGTGAGGCCGGCGGCGGCCGTCATTTCCTTCAGCCGGTTGTAGGTGCGGGGGAAGGCGACACGGCTGGTTTGGCCGGCGAGGTGGAAGAGGCGGAGGGCCTTGAGCGATTCTTCGACTTCAAAGGTCTTGTAGGTGCGACGGGGCATGCGGCGGGAGTGTAACCTCCTCCCGTTGGTCTCGCCCGTGTGTGCTTAACATGGCGTCTGTGCCCGGTGGCATCTCTTTCAAGCACCGCTGCAACCGCGACCGTTGTATGAGCTGGCGGCAGATATGATGCCGAGCACCAGGAGGGCCCTTCATGACGTGGCTGGAATTCCTCTCATCGTTCGTTGCGTCCCTGGCGTGGCCAGTGACTGTCCTTGCGGCTGTTGTATACCTTCGTCCTGTACTAACGTCGATAGTGAACGCGATTCGTCGAGTGAAGAGATTCCAGTATCACGGAATCGAAGTTGATATGGATGGGGACATGGCAGCGATAACCGAAGTAGTCAGTCTCCTACCGGAGCCAAGCCCACCCGCTGAAGGGCGCGAGCAGCTAAGACGTTTGGAGGCGTCGGAACAAGAAGAGGCGATCATCTCGGCTTCTCCGTCGGCCGCGATCATCGTCGCTTGGGCGAAAGTCGAGAAGGTATTAAGGCAGCTGGCGAAAAAGTATTGCCCGGGGATCAATCAGTATATCACTCCGGGCCTGATCCTGGCGATAAGCGAGCGCGCTGCCTTTCCAGCTGGTTTGCCCATGAGCATCGACAATCTGCGAAGGCTGCGTAATTAGGTGGTTCACGGCACCGAGGAAATCAGCAACGAGCGCGCCGCACTTGAATACATGCAAGCAGCTACAACGGTAGCAGAGGTGCTAGCGGGGTACCTCGATCCGCCTGACTCACCCGCCGCACCATCTCAATAGCCAAATATTGCCCGGTCGGCCTCTTCCGACAAGACCTCCTCTTCCTCGGCCAGTGCCAGCTGCTCCGACAGCGACAACTCTTCCGACGGATCCCGGTCGTCACCCACATAGAACTCGACGCCGGGTTTGGAGAGCTCGCGGTACTGCTTGAGCGCCAACGCCAGCGACATGACGCAGTCATCGAAGAGGTCGCCCGGAGCCTTGTAGCTGATCCGGCCGCCGGCCTTGTTTTCGAAGATGAACGATTGCAGCTCGTGATGAAGCACGCCGTCGGGGAACGTGATCGACTGCGACTGCACGGCACCGATGAGCCACTCCAGCCACTGCTGCTTCGAGGTGATCGACGACGTTGAAGACCACGCCGTTGATGTTGGCCCGTGCCCGCTGCAAGTCCTCGACGATGGGGTCGCCGACGCCGGACTCGTCGATGGTGGTGGGCACGTCGCCGACCACTTCGAGGATCCGCTGCCGCGTCAGGTGCCACGGCAGCTGGAACCGCTCGAAGGAGCAGACCCGGCACCGGCTGTCGAGGCCGATGATCACGGTGAAGTCGTGTCGCTTCGCCAGGTCGACGCCGAAGGCCACGGCCGGCTCGGTGGAGAGCGGCTGCAGGCAAGCCTTGAGGTTGGCCAGGCCAAAGGGGTTGGCACCGTCGTCGATCAGCTCGGCCAGGTATTCCTGGGCGAACACGTGCTCGGGAAGGACACGCCTGGCCTCGGCGATCTCGGCGGGGTCGATGAAGGGGTTGGCCGCCGTGGGGCACTGCCACGACGCCCAGCCGGGCTGGCCGCCCTTGGCCCACAGCTGGGCGAAGAAGCCTTGGCCGCGGGGGGTGCCGCCGATCCAGGCCCCGCCGCGGTAGTCGCTGAGCGTGGCCCGGATGGTGTTCTGCCAGATGTTCGCGTCGGCGAAGGCGCAGCCGCAGCTGGTGGTGCGGCCGCTGGCGAGCGAGTCGGTCCTGGTGACGATGGTCTTGCCGCACACACACCGGCAGTGCCAGGTCGGGCGGCGGCGGGAGCCGGAGAGCTGGAAGCCGGCGAAGCCGATGACGGTGAGGCGGCCGAACTTCTTGCCGTCGAGGTGGCGGGTGACACGGAGAGAGTTAGTCGGCGGCGAACTCGGGGTTGTCGAGCTCGATGCCGTCGTCTTCGGTGGTGCGGCGGTGCACCAGTTCCAGCACATGCTCGGCACGGGAGACGGCGAGCATGGCCTTTGCCAAGGGCAAGATTTCATCGGGAACGACTTCGACGCCATGGCCGCGAAGAGCGAAGGCGGCGGAGGCGGCGACGACGTCGGCCGAGGGACGCCAAAGGCGGTCGATGGCGTCGCGGACGGCGTCGCGGATGAGGCCAACGCAGTTGCGGATCGGGGCGGTCGGGATCGGGGCGGTCGGGAGAGGGTTGGTCATGCGAGTCCTTTTGCGGTTGGGCCGGCCGTCCTGGCGGGCTGGGTGGTTGTCGTGGCCGGCGGCGTCACCGATGGTCACGCGGCTTCGATGCGGACTTTCAGCTGCAGCACCGGGAGCAGCGACGACAGCTCGACCAGGGTCAAGGGCTTGCGGCCGCACAGAAACGCGGAGAGCCGCGGCTGGTGGATCTCGGCGGCGTTGGCGACCCGCTGCTGCGTCAGCCCCTGATCGGCGAGGGCGATGCGGATGGCCTGGCGAAAGGCGGCGGCCGGCTGCGTTTTGGTGGTGCGGTGTTCGGAGAAATTACTGCGTTGGCGTCCTGCCATTTTCGGTCTCCTGGTCGACGCCGCTTTCCCGACGCCGATAAGGTCATTATACTCGGGTCTGAGCCTAGTGTAAATTACATTTATTAGAACGAGGTCAACTTGAAGATCATCACCACCATCGTGCTGCTGCTGGCCGCCGGTCTCGCCCACGCGGAGTCCGACGTCGAGAAGATCGTCAGGATCGAGAAGGAGAACGCCGCCCTCCGCGTCGAGGTGGTGAAGCTCAGGGCCGCCAACGCCATCCTGCGTCAGCAGGAGGCGGAGGCCAAGGCGGTCAAGCCCGCGAAGCCGGTGGAGAAGGCCGCGGAGGAGAAGCAGCCGCCGATGCCGGTGGAGAAGCTGGCCAGGGTGCGTCGGTCGCGGGGCTCCGCAAAGCCTACGGAACGACGGTCATCTCGTCGGTCGACGCCGACGGCCGGGCGGTGACGATCTGGCGGGTTGGCTACCAGGCCAAGCCCGGCGAGCGGGTGGTGAGCGTCACCATCACGACGTGGGCCAGGGCCGGGGTGGTTGTCGTCTACGACGTGAACGTGACCGACCTCGGCTACAGCGGCGACGCCGATGGCGTGCAATACGTGGTCCGCGAGGTGCCGAAATAAAAACCCCGCCATCCGCGAACGCGGCAGGCGGGGCTTAGTGTGTCAGCGGGCGGAATGTACCGCGGGCCGGGCGAGCTAGCAACCCGAACTTCTATTAAACAGTTTTAATGACTGGCTGCCGAGGGTTTGAGCGAGCGAGGCCGGCAATATAAACTCGCTGAAGCGTCAAACAAAAAGGGCCCGGAACCGTTCGTGCGGTGCCGAGCCTTCAACTATGCGACACGATTGTACCCCCGCCATGGAGGGCGTTCAACTATGCAAACCAATCGCTCTGCGCTCCTCGACCATGAGGACCGCGACTCACCAAACCGAAACGACGACCCGCCCGAGCACCCCTGGATCACGGACGCCCGTCGGGACCGCGACCGTTCGCGGGCCGATGTCGACACCGCTTGGGCTGCGATCGACGCCGCCCCGTCGATGGCCGCCCTTCTCAACTTAAAGGTCGCCGAAGGTCGGGTGGCCTGGAACGAGAAGCTCGTTGATTGCCTGCAGGCGGCGGCGACGCCGGTTTTGCTGCGGCCTTCGACCGACGCCTGGGACCGCGAGCGGTTCCAGATCCCCCGCCCGCTCATCACCGCCTTGACGCCGAAGCAACGGCCCTTCTCGGTCTGGCTCGGGCGGATGTTGAGGTGGTGGCAGCTCAAGGGCCGCGACCCGTTCCGGAAGGTTTACAAGTCGGCGGTGGGAGCGTCGCAGGAGACCGGCCTGACCAAGAAACAGGCGACGCTCGCGGCCATGCACTACACGAAGCCGGGGCCCGATGGGGAGCCCCTCATCATCGTGTCCAAAAAGAAGCTCGCCGACAAGTGGGTTTGTGCGTACCGCGTGAACGAAAAGAAATGGAGGGCGATCGGCGGCCGGCTCGTGCTGAAGACGTTGACGACGCCCAAGCGGGCCGATGCCGGCTCGAAGGTGAAGGCCAAACCCTCGACGTCGAAGCAGGTCAAGGGCCTCGACCCCAAGGACGCCGAGGCCCCTGCGGCTCTTCTGGGGTGACGCGATTTGGCACCGGCCCACGATCCTGCGTGCCCTGTCGCCGGGGAAGACGCCGGCCGGCGACGCCAAGGCCGGCAGCGTCCCCACCGCCCACTTCCTTGAGTACATGCGGTACCTGTACGAGCGGAACGCCCAGCAGCTAAGCCGCAAAGAGAAGATCGATCTGGAGGCGGCGCGAAAGATCCTTCGAGAGCGAGAGCGAGGCACCTCAAAGCGAGAGCAAGGCACGTCCAAGACCGCCGAGAAGGTCAAGGACCGGCTGGCGATGACAGAGGATCAGTGGATCGAGGTGAAGCGTGTCGCCAAGATGGCCGGTTGAGCTTCCCCCGTTTGGACGGACGCGGGGAACTGGTGGAGGATGGTGCTTCCTCCGCCGTTGCACAGGAGCCCGTTCATGGCCCGAAAAGTTTACAACGAGCAGTTCAAGCGTGATGCGGTCAAGC
>Ga0163150_10002088_pt1 | contig 31880 bp, 26 predicted proteins | sample OliLakLV19P2IB_FD_148628 | JGI IMG/M metagenome (GOLD analysis project Ga0163150, IMG submission 148628) | Freshwater microbial mat bacterial communities from Lake Vanda, McMurdo Dry Valleys, Antarctica - Oligotrophic Lake LV.19.P2.IB | ecosystem: Environmental > Aquatic > Freshwater > Lake >...
GCGCATGAAGATCGTCCACCAGTTGTACACCAAGGCGGTGATCCGCCCCATGATCTGGCAGCGATTCCGGTCTTGTGTCGTGAACCTGCCCACCCCCCCCACTGGTTCTTCAACTCGTCAAAGTTGTTCTCCGCATCGCCCCGGTCCCGGTAGTGCTGCGCGACAACCCGCACCTCGTCCGTCAGCGAGGTCACCAGCACCACATACTCATATTGCACTCCCTGGTAAGTCAGTTCCGGTAGATCCAAGGTCAACTGTTTGGCCGCTTTTCGTTTGGACTTCTTGCCCCCATCCTCTGCTTCCTCTGCCGGTTTGCTCCGCAACCCCCGCCGTAGCACCACTACCCGCCGCTCCTTGCTCCATCCGCTCAACCGCAATACCTCTTCTCTGCCCTGCCATTGTTGCCCCGCCTCCGCCCATTCCTCTTTCCGGAAGATTTGTCCGATCAGCTTCTTCACATTCGCGCTCTGCTTGAGTTTGAACAGGTACCCAAGTCCTCGCTCCTCGGCTCCAACGATGGCTTTCTCCGTTCCCCAATGGCTGTCCCCGCGCAAAAATACGGGCCGGCTCCGCTCCGGGAGTCTGTCCAGAAATGCCCATAGTTCCGGTTGGCCAGGCAGGACAGGTTGGCAAGAACTATACGCTTAGCAGTGTGGCGGTCCTGGCGGTGCTCGCAGGCTCTTTGAAAGCCCCCACCCTACGGCTGCTGGTGGAACTCCGTTAAACGCATCCTGGCGGCCGCAATGCGTGTTCGGCACGCAGGTCTGGCTAATGATGCCTCATTCGCCGCCGATGTAGCGGTGGATGTTCCTATACTGGTCGGTTCCCAAGATCGCCGTCTCGACCGGTCTGCTCAGAGAACCATAAGCGATTCCTTTTCAATGAGTTGGAAAATGAATTGAAGTTGCTAACGTATAGTTTTTGCCAACCTGTCCTGCCTGGCCCTGCACTCCTTTCCAGTCGCCGTCGAAGAGATCGCCGACAATGAGGACAAAGTCGACCTTCTCATCAATCGCATACTCGATTAGATTTTCCAAGGCGGCACGCGTGGCACCACGGATTTCATCCGCCGGAACGCCCTCATACCGGGCGAGCCCGCGCAGCGGGCTGTCCAGGTGAATGTCCGCCGAGTGAAGAAACCGAAAGCCGGGCACCGCTGTCCCTCCGAAATCGTTAAGCGTAGCAAAGTGCCGCCACCATGTCGATGAGCGGTCCCTGTTTTCATGCACCTACGAGTCTCCTCCGCTATTATAGAGACACGGCATTCAACCATGAGAGCAGGGCGTTACGAAATCCGGGAGGTCCTTGGCGAGGGCGGCATGGGCGTGGTGTACCGTGCGTGGGATCCCGTGCTCAATGGCGATGTCAGCCTTAAGACTATCCGGGATCCTCAGAACAAGCAGGCCTTGGATTTGTTCGAGAGGGAACGGGCCATCCTGGCAAGCATATCCCATCCAAATATTGTCACTATTCTCCATCTCGGCGATACGGAAGACGGAGGAGTAAATCGTCCGTACTTCGTAATGCCTCTGCTGAGGGGCGCAACACTTCAAAACATAATCGAAGATTCAAGCGTGAGGCTGACGGTTGAACGATCAATTCATATTGTCACTCAGGTGTGCAGAGGACTCCAAGCCGCCCACGACCATGGGATCGTACACCGCGATATCAAGCCGAGCAATATTTTTGTCCTTCCCGATGATTCCGTCGTGATCATCGACTTCGGCATGGCCCATTTCAGTAATCATCGATCGACTACAGGCATGAAGGGTACTCCGTCGTACATGGCGCCTGAGCAAGTCGCGATGAAGCAACCGACCCCGCAATCAGATCAATTCTCGCTCGCCGTAGTCTGCTACCAATTGCTTGCTCGCCGGCATCCGTTCTTCGCGCCAAACCAGGACGACCTCCGTCAGGCGATCACCTCGTTGATCCCGCAGCCAATCTCGAAATTCAACCCTGTTGTCAATCCAGGGATTTGCCAAGTTGTCCATCGGGCGCTCGCTAAAGATCCGGTTCATCGCTATTCGAACGTGCGTGAATTCGCGGAACTGCTCCAGAAGGCGCTGCGCGGTGAAACAATCGAAGCCTTAGGCAGCTCCCGTGTCTCGGCCCGATTGCATGAGGCGAAGATGGCCCTGGAGATGGGCGACTTGGACGAGGCAGAGGAGATTGCTGGGGAGTTGGCTGCGCAATCTCTTGATGCGGAGGTCGCGGATTTTCGCAAATTTCTTTACGAAAAGCGTCGATCTGCGATCATCACCCAATTGTTGGAAAAGGCAAGAAAACACTTTGACCAAGGCAACTACACGAGGGCGTTGAAGCACGTTCAAGAAGTACTCGACCTCGATCCCGATAACACGGACGCCTTCACACTCAAAGGCGCCATCGGCGGGAAGCGGAACGAAACCCAAATCTCGGATTGGTACCAGCTTGCGACAGAACATGTAGATAACCGGTCGTTTCAAAACGCGCGCGATGCGCTCGAAAAAGTGCTGGAAATTCGTCCGAATGATGTGCGGGCGAAACTGCTCCTTTCAGAGGTCGAGCGGCAGGAGCAGGAACATAGCAGGCTTCGTGAGGAACACCAAAAAGCGTATGACTCCGCGATGGAATCTTACAAACGAGGTGACCTCAATTCGGCTGTTCGTAAATTGGAGCACGTTCTCGACGTCGACCGCCGCGCCGGACACCGTATCTTTCAAGATCAGGGAGTCGCGTGCCAGCAGTTCTACGAGGAGGTTCGCACTAAACGCGATCAGCTTACTTCCAAGGATAGTGAAGCCCGGCGTCACATTCAGAACGGCAACTTAGCGGCCGCCGGGGCAGTGGTACAGGAAGTGCTCGCCGCTTTCCCTGACAATGTACTCTTCAAGGTACTTCACGACGATATCCTGGTTGCCGAACGCCAGGAACTGTCGGCATTTCAGGCAAAAGTGGAGAAAGATGTTGCATCGGAGCCGGACTTTGGCCAAAAAGTCTTTCTACTAGAAGAGGCGCGGAAGCGATATCCCGCCGAGGTCCGATTCCAACAGGCCCTTCAACAGGTACGTTCCCGAAGAGATCTGTTGGACTCCATCGCCGGCCAGGCACGGACTCTCGAAGAACAACGTCAGTTTTCCGATGCATTGGGCAAATGGGAGACGATGCGAAGTATTCACCCGCAGTATCCCGGGCTCGAGATCGAAATCGATAGACTTCGTCGACGTCGCGAACAGCAGGCCCGATCCGACTTAAAAGCACACCGAATCGCGCAGGTCGATCAAGCCCTGGCGGTGCATAACCACTCCCGTGCATCGGCATTGATCAAGGAAGCCCTGGCTGAGTTTCCAGGAGACCCGGAGCTCACGGCGGTGGCGACGCAGATCGAACAGGCGGAGGCGAGAGCGAACGACGCGGCGAATAAGTCGGAGCAGGCTAGAAAATTGTATGAGGCCGGAGACGCAAGTTCCGCGATTGACCTGCTGCGTGAAGCGAACCAGGCGGCTCCCCAAAACGCATCGATACGGGCCGCACTTATTGAGGTTTTGCTACGCGAAGCAGGTTCGAAGATTGATCGGGATTGGGCAGCCGCCGAACCGCTGGTGACGGAGACTCTCTCCTTAGATCCCGGCAGCCCTTTAGCGAGAAGCCTTGAGACGCTAATTCGAGATCGGCGCCAATCGGGAGAGGTTTCGACGGGCCTCACCAAGGCGCGAAATCTCCAGGCATCGGGCGAGATCCGCGACGCGTTGGGTGAAATCAACACACTCTTGCATAAGTATCCTCGGGAAAACCGGCTTATCCAATTCCGCACGACGCTAATCGAAAGCCTCTCCCCGGAGGGGCGCGCCGAGCTCCGTTCCGCGGATTTGGAGGAAGTCAAAAGGCTGGCCGAACAATCTAAGGCGACAAGTGACCCGCAAGTACTGGACTCTATTTTCCTGCGGACCCAGCGATACTCAGAATATGGAGAAGACGCCGCCTTTCGCGACCCATTGAGTGCTATCGAAGAGCGGCATGCGACCAAATCGGCGCCAGTTCCACGACCGGAACTCCCGCCCTTTCCGCCGTTCCAGGAGCCTAGGGCCGCCGAACCGCCACCCACTGTGTTGTCGCCTGATGGAACGGCCGACATACCAGAGTTTGTGGGGGACCCAACAAAGGGTGGCCGCCTGAAGGTTGCCGTTGCGGGCGCCGCAATGTTCCTGCTCACATGCCTGGTGCTTCTCGGCGTCCAATGGTATAGCAAATCATCCACGAACTCCGGAGGATCGGATGCATTGTCCGCAGCGGGCGTTCAAAAGGTATTGGTTTCCGGAACGGAACCGAACCAATTCAAGATTTATGACGGTGGCGGCACCGACGTAACGACGCAGTATTCGGTTGGATTCGGCGCCGGTGATTATCGGTTAGCCGCATCGAAGCCAGGATTCGAACCCTTTGAGGCGCGGTTTACGATAGATCCAGGAAAACTTCCTCCCAGTGAGATTGTAGTCAAATGGGTGGCACTTCCAACAGAAGTGACAATCAAGCTGGATAGCCGCTCCGGGGTGGTTAGCGTCGACGGCGTTGTGCAGCAACTCGATGCCGCACAAGAGATCCGCGCACAATGGAAAAACGGAAATCACACCTTTGTTTGGAATCGCAATGCTGACTCGCTGCTAGTTCGGTTTGAGGTTAAGGACGATCTGGTGACGATGACGACCGATCCGTTGAAGGGCGGAAATGTCACCGGACTCGTCGTGGTTTATGCCCGAGGCGAAATGTCCTTCCAGAGTATAAACGCCGGTCCGGGGGTGATGAAGAAAATTGGTGATATAGAGTCGCCTCCCGCTCTCTCCGGGACATTTCCGTTCCCGATCGGAAGTTCCGTAAGCTTTAAAACGAAGTCGGGAACGTATCCAATGGGTGAGTACACGGCACCGGCGAACGGTAGGTCGGCCGTTTTCGTCAGGGTTGTTCCTGGCGTTCAGAGGTCTTATGTGAACCCGAGCACTACACCGTCTGGGGTACAGCCCGCGCCCCAGACTAATACAGCGCAACCTTCGGCGGCAGGAACTGAGACGCCGAGTGAGGCTGAGCTAAGAAAGTTGGAGTATGAGAAAAAACTAAGGCAGGCATTTGGGGCAGGAGTTAAAAAATGAGATTTCCTGAATGGGTCGGTGTATTCGCTCTAACTTTAATACCATGCTTTGCTCAGAAAACTCCAGCCGAAGATCAACTTGAGGTGCTGAGGGATGGCCTTGCAGACCCACAGTTGGTTAATCAGATATCTGTTTTGACAGACACCGTCCGCCGGGACGGAATCCGTTTCGATGTAGGAGGGCGCGAACTCGGAATCCTTTTAGGAGCGGCCATAGTTGGCAAACGCGATCCTAACGAAGTTGCCGAATTCGTCGTGGCATGTCTAGCCGCGTGTGAGCAGTGCCGCTCCCGGGCGGTTGCGCCGATGACGAAAGAGGAGATCAAGAAGTTAACGGAGTGGAAATTTTCGGAAGAGTCAATTCTGGCTCAAGCGCGAGCACGCGGTGTTAAGGAAGTCGAACCGAGTGCAGCCGGCGTGGCGGCGCTCCGCGAGTCTGGAGCATCCGACCGGCTCATCCAGTTGGTCATCCCCGATGACAGGCTGGTGGCGCCACCGATATCTGGCTATCGCCAATTGGCGCTGAAACATGCGGAAGAATACGACGTGACGGCAGAACGCGGATGGCTCAAGGTAACCGCGAAGTTTCCCGCCAGCGGCTATCACCAGTTTTATCTCAGGCACACTTCCCTCTTCTATAAACCCGTTGAGAGTGAGGAGATCTCAGAGGTTGGTGCGTATTTCAATCAACCGGTACCGCGGTCGACATCAACCGAATTACTGGACTTTAAAGCTGTTTTCGATCCTCTTCCGTCACCACCGCCTCAGACTGCAGCCGCAAAGCCATCGCGATTCAGAGGTAAAGCTGCACCGGCTCCCAAGCTTGAGCCGTCGCCAACCATTGATGCCTACTATGAGCCACAATCGCCGGGAGGGTTTAATCAGTTCCGCATCGTCATACGCAATGAAGGCGCACCAGCCCAATACTATACATTCAAACTGAGTTGGCAGGTGCTGACTACTCCAAAACCCCCTCCACCGCAAAAGCCTGCCGCCGCAAAGTAGCGAATTCACCATCGTTGGCTGTGGGGCCCCCTAGTTTTTGACTTGCCGCTGTGGTAGCTTATGACTCTGAACCTCCCATACGTGCTACTGTCCAATATCGGTGCTCGTTACCGGTTTTCGTAAACTGCCAGACCGCCCGAGATGGAGACGACATTCACCGGCTGCTAAGAAACGAATCTTGTGAATTAGACTCGCCGGAAAGAGTTCGCTTATGCCCGCTGGTATGACCCAAACTGGCCGCTGCCTTCAAATCGAGACCCCGCTCGGTCGCGACAAGCTCTTGCTCAAGGGATTGTCTGGGCAGGAAGCCGTTTCCCAACTCTTCCGGTTTCAATTGGATTTGGCTTCGGAGAAAGAGGCGATTCCATTCCGCGATATCGTTGGAAAGAACGTCAAGATTCGACTGGAAACGAACGACGGAGAGCGGTACTGGAATGGCTTCATCAGCCGATTTTCACAGGGCAGCCAGGATCAGCGCTTTACTTACTATCGTGCCGAGATGGTCCCCTGGCTTTGGTTTTTGACACGTACCGCCGATTGCAGAATCTTTCAGCGCCAGACGGCACCCGATATTATAAAGAAAATATTTGACGACCTGAAGTTTGACGCCTTCGAACTCCGGTTATACGGGCACTATCGAAAACGCGAGTATTGCGTCCAGTACCGGGAGACCGACTTCAACTTTGTCTCTCGACTAATGGAAGATGAGGGAATCTGCTACTTCTTCGAACACGAGCCGGATGGATCCAAGCACACTCTTGTGCTGGCCGACGGGCAGGGCGACAAGGTTCATCCTCCCTGTCCCGGTCAGCCAATTGCCAGTTGCGCCTTTACGCCGAATGCCGGTTCAAAGAAAGACCTGATCACAGAATGGCAGGTTGACGAGGAATTTCGGCCTTCGTCGTGGACTCATACTGACTATAACTATGAGGAACCGTCGACCCCTCTATTGGTGAATGTTAAGGTCGAGTCAGGATTTGAGATTTACGATTATCCCGGTTCCTACACCGCGAAGCGCCCTGACGGTGACGAGTTAGCCAAGACACGTTTGGAAGAAACGACGGCCCTTCGGGTAAGAGCCCGTGGCAAATCCAACTGCCGATGTTTTACCACCGGCACCGTTGTTAAACTTGACGACCATTACCGGAAAGATTTGAACCGGAAATGGATGCTGACTGCCATCAGCCATCAAGCCTCAATGGGAGAGTCTTACCATAGCGGCGGATCACAAGATGATTTCTTCTACGCCAACACCTTCGAGTGCGTGCCGGATGATGTCCGGTTTCGACCGCAGCGGGTAACGCCGAAGCCTAATGTGCAGGGTTGTCAAACGGCGGTGGTGACCGGGCCCGCGGGGGAAGAGATTCACACGGATAAGTACGGCTGTGTCAAGGTTCAGTTTCACTGGGATCGAGAGGGCAAGAAAGACGAAGACACTTCCTGCTGGATTCGCACCTCACAGCCGTGGGCGGGCAAAGATTGGGGCGCTGTTTCGATTCCGCGTATCGGACAGGAGGTCATTGTTGATTTCCTTGAGGGCGATCCGGATCAACCGATCATTGTTGGCCGCGTTTACAACGCCGAGCAAATGCCGCCCTATCCTTTGCCCGCTGGCGCTCACCACATGGGGATGAAGTCCAAGAGTGTTAAGGGCGGCGGGTATAACGAGATTTCGATAAGCGATATGAATGGCGTCGAAGGGATTGAGATCCACGCGCAGTACAACATGAACGAGCGGGTGGAACACGATCACACGATCCTCGTCGGGAACAATCGCACGGAGGAAGTGAAAGTCGATGAGAAGATTACCATCGGCGTGAATCGTGTAGAAGATGTCGGATCGAATGAAACGATTTCCATCGGCAAGAACCGAACAGAAACAGTTGGGCAGAACGAGACAGTCACTGTCTCCATGCTCCGCACTCACAGTGTTGGGATCAATGACATGTTGAATGTTGGTGCTGCTCAAGAGGTTACGGTTGGCGGGGCGCAGGCGGTTTCGGTTGGCTTGATGCGCGCCGTTTCGGTTGGCATGGCGCAGCAAACGACAGTCGGAAAGAGCATGACGACAAATGTCGGAACCGATCAGAGCACGAAGATCGGAAAAAACTGCGTGATCGATGCCGGCGATTCCGTGACGATTAAGACCGGCCAAGCCAGCATCACCATGAAGAAAGATGGCACAATCGTAATTTCCGGCAAAGACATTTCGCTGAAAGCGACCGGAAAGATCAACGGAAAGGCCTCCGGAGAAATCGTATTGAAGGGTTCCAAGATTGCGAAGAACTAGGTGCCCATTATGAACCAGAACTCAGTTGCTGAAGCCTCTGTTGCCGCCGCCGTTAGGGGGGTTCTTTGTGGATTTGACGACAATGGTGAACCGCTAGTTGATTTTCCGGCCAAGCCGGATCGCACACCAGTTGCCGCCATCTCAACCGTTCCGCTCGATGAGGCACACGTAAATAGTGAAGTCGTATTGCTTTTCGAAGATGGTGATGTGGACCGCCCGATCATCATCGGTGTCCGGCAGTCAGCGAAATCGAGAAAATCTGTTGCCTTTGAGATAGACGGCGATCGTATCTGTTACACGGCGCAACGTGAAATAGTTCTTCGTTGCGGAAAAGCGAGTATTCAACTTCTCAGCGACGGCAGCATTCGAATTCGCGGCACAAATCTGCTGAGCCGCGCCTCCGCCACCAACCGGATCCGCGGCGGCAACATACAGCTCAACTAACGGTACGCAAGACTATGTGGGCCGTCACCAATCAGACCCGATTCAAAGCTGAACGCTCCTTCGTCCGGGATCGCGATGGCGCGGAAATTTGGCTGGTTGCTGTCCGTGCCACATTCTCTGTCCTTCCGGATGGGACCGTCGTCTTAGCCGAAGAGCAGCAGGATGTCTGTTTGGTCCCTCAATTTTTCGGTGAACCAACCGCCAGCAGCTTGCGGTATGACGGCGACTTGGTCCGAACCAAGTCTGGCACGGATGTAGTCCTACACGCGCACGCGCACGCCCCCTACGGCCATCCGGTCCCTTTTGCCGAAGTTGGCTTCTCCGTTGGCGGTTTGTCAAAGCAGCTGCGCGTGGTGGGTGATCGGGTATGGGAGTTCGGGTGGTCATCCTTGGTGCCTAGCGAGCCGCAGCGGTTTACATCAATGCCGATTTGTTATGAGCGAGCGTGCGGCGGAGCGATACCCAATTCTGATTCCCGCGACCCTTCAAATCCTGTTGGTGTTGGGGCTGCCGCCACGTCCGGCGGCCCTGTGCCGAACATCGAGCTCGTTGGAAATCCGATTGAATCGCCCCGCCATTTGGGCCTGCCGGCTGGGTTTGGTCCAATTCCTTGCCATTGGCAGCCGAGGCTTAAACTAGCTGGCACCTATAACGAAGCTTGGCAGCAAGAGCGCCAGCCCCTTGTTCCCGATGATTTTCAGGATGCCTATTTTCGATGTGCCCCGACCGATCAGCAATGTGATTGGTTTTTACAGGGAGGAGAAGAAGTAGTCCTCCGAAACCTCACACCGGAAGGCGTACTCTGTTTTCGACTGCCGCGGGTACGCCTAGGCTTCAGAACTCGCGTTGATGGGAGTTCGATTCATCATCGCGGCGACTTGCATACAGTAATTATCGAACCGGCGGAGCGTCGGCTCATCATGGTTTGGCACACCGCACTGCCTTGCCACCATACGCTCTATACCCTGAAAGAAACCGTTGTATTCGAAAAAGAGATTCTCAATCTCTCGATCGCGGAAACGGGGCTGGTTTCGATGGTCTAGTATGAGTATCCATCAGTTACAGGATGAGGCTATCTACATCGTGGGCGCTGGAGCTCAGACGCCTGTAGGCCGTTCTGTACTTTCCGCCGCGGCGGCTGTGCGTTGCGGAATTTCCGCCTATGCTGAACACCCTTTCATGATCGACAAGCATGGCGAGCCGATGGTCGTAGCGCGTGCCGAGTGGCTGGACGAGACGTTACCGGTTGAGGATCGAATTGTAACGCTTGCCGTCGATGCGGCGCAGGAGGCGCTCGAGCCAATCGTCGACAGGTTACCGAAGCTAGCTCAGCAGATAGCGTTTCATCTTGCGTTTTCGGCCGAGAACCTGTCCAACGAGTCTGTGCGGCAGAACGTAGCGAACCGAATCGTCGCTGCTGTTGGTGTTACCGGTGTGCAAATTGTAGCCGAAGGACATGCAGGCGGACTTCTTGCACTGGAGAATGCCGTTTGCCAGTTGCGGCGCCATCAGATTGATCTTGCCCTGGTAGGGGGAGCGGATTCGTGGCTGGATCCGGAGCGGTTGGAGGCAATTGATTTTGCTGGGAGGCTCCATTCCGTTAACTACAGTTGGGGGTTCACTCCCGGGGAAGGCGCTGGATTCTGCTTAGTTTGCACTGGTTTAGTCGCTGTCCGGTTAGGATTGGCTCCCCTCGCTGAGTTGCTCGGTGTCTCGTCCGCGCGGGAGTCGAAACTACTAGGAACAAAAACTGTTTGTATCGGCGAGGGTCTCACTGCGGCATTTCGTGCCGTCCTGAATCCCGCGCAAAAAGTTTCGCATAGCTATTGTGACTTCAATGGTGAAACGTACCGCGCAGATGAATTCGGTTTCGCTGTTTGCCGAACTAGGGAAGGTTTTGAGGATGCCGGTAGTTTCACGGCTGCGGCCGAATGCTGGGGCGATGTCGGAGCGGCGTCAGGCTTGCTCGCTATGACGTTGCCGCTCGCCGCGTGGTCACGGAGATATGCGAAGGGGCGAGTTACGCTGGCTTGGGGCAGTAGCGGAGCGGCCCCGGTTCGTGCTGCCGCTTTGATCAGGAATTGGGAATCGAGTTGACAGTATGTCCGTAACTATCAACATCAACGGTCTAACATTGTGTCATAAGGGAAGTAACGGAATTACCACCGCAACGTTGCCAGATGTTTGCAAAACTCCATCGCCCGGAGGCCCAGTTCCTGTTCCGTACCCGAATATTGCCATGTCGAGCGATCTTATCAAGGGCACCACTACAATCGAGGCCGACAGTGGGAATATGTGTGCCAACTACGGGTCGCAGTTCTTCAAGAGCACTGGTGACGAGCCGGGAGTAGTTGGTGGTGTCAAATCGACCACGTTCATCAAAGAGGCAAACTGGATCACATTTTCGTTTGATGTGAAGCTGGAGGGGAAGGCAGCTTGTCGGCTCACTGACAAGATGTTTCATAATCACGAAAACACCATGAATGCCGCAGGCGAGATCCAAAAGAATCTGGGTCTTTCCGACGCCGAGTTTTGTCAATTATGCCTAGATTGTCAAGGCGCTGCGGATAACGAACTCGCGTCTTCTAAACTGATGCAATCTGAATACAAAAAGGCCGGTGAAGACCCGAGAAACAAGACTGGCTCAGATATTGAGGGTGCAGTCAAGCGCTCTTTAGCGAAAAAGGGAATGGCTACAACAGTGGCGGGCACCACTGATGATGATGGGAATATCAAAATCACTCCAAGAGCCGACCCTTGTGCCAAGCTAAGTGAAGCGGCGACGATGGCCCACGAGAAAGTGCACCAAACTACTCAAAAGGCCTTGGAACGGCTGCACGGAAAGGGAACGGCTGCGTATAAAAAGGCCTGGGTCGACGGCAAGAATTGGGCTCAAGATGAAGTGAATGCCTATGCTGCAGATCAGAAGTTCGTGCGGCAATTCAAAAAAGAGTGCAAGACGTCGTGCCCATAGCATTTCAAAAATGGCTGGGTATTCGACGAGAATGGCTCTTGCGTGCAACGGGATTAACCGGAATTGCAGCCGGTTGCGAAACTACAGGGAGAAAAGCGAGCGTGGAAAATCAATATTGTATTATCAACGTCAGGGTGCTGGCACATTGGCTGATTCAAAGATTCGAGGGCGAAGCGATACTCGCATCTGCCGATCCTCGTTACGTCGTAGGGTTGTTGTTAGAGGATTCGAAGGCACCTTATTCCCCAATAAAATCCAAAGTTGAGCTCACTACTTATCGTGTCGCGTTTTTCGCGATTGGAAGTATAACAAAAGTATTTCTTGACAGCGATATCATAGGTAAGGAATACAAACTGAGAGTTGACCAAACAGAAATCGATGGAAGAAAGACTTATTCGCTGGGAGCTGTCGAGTAGCATGGGATGTTGCGAGTATAGGGAGTTCCCAGATTTCTATCTAAGTAGCTCCATCCACCTTAGCTCCGTCCACCAGGGACAAAAGAACATATGATCCGGCAGAGGCACCTCAGTGACTGCTCCGAATGAAATCTTCGACAGGCCGGGACGAGGCTGCTCGTTAATGCTGATCGGCACACGCGTGATCACTTATGGCGCTTCGATACAGAGCCTTTCTTTCTGACGTTGATGATCGTGGAATGCTAAACAAGCGGCGTAATCTAGCCAAGATGTTTGTGAAAAGTATCGCGCGGAGAGCTACTAGACGCTGCCTTCGTCCGACAGGACTAACGCCAAGTAGGAGAATCATGCTTCGCAAGCACAACAGGATCGTCATCAGAACCCATTTAGAGAATACGGCTGAGTTGCTGGCATTGATGGAAACCGCAAATTCTACGTGCGAATCGACGGCATGGTTCGAAGAAATTTGTAAACGTTGCGAGGCGAACCTGGATGGCCTTCGCCTCGCCGAGCTTTACGCGATTGAAATGGTGCGCGAGTTACTTCCCGACGATCCGGAGGTCGCCGCTGTCCTCGCTTTGTTGCTAGCGGATACCGATTGCGATCGAGCCAATGGGGCGCGGCAGTCGATCGAGCTACTGAGTCACGCAGTCGCAGCAGTCCGCAATTCGGCTCGGTGGGGATTACGCCTGGCCAATTGCCGATGCACGTCTGCACCGCTTTTGGATCTGACGAGGCTATTAACGGGCACCTGCACACCCGCAGCTTTTGAAATACTCGCGTTTCACCGTATCGAGCTACCTCCATCGATAGGACTCGCCGAATGCCCCGAGGAGACCTTGTGGCTGTTCTTGGAGGCGACAGGGCGATCAAATTTGCCCTGGTCTGAGGCTGATCTCCAGTTCTTCGCAACCCACCAATCACAACGGATTCGACAATCAGCTCTACGCGCCTCAGCTCGCCGTGCATCTCCAAGTCTTTTGGAGTTCTGCCGGGCCGCAACCGCGATTGAACATCTTGCCGCTCACGAGACAATTGAATTTCTTGGCTTGGTGGGAACTGCCGACGATCTAGACTTGCTTTACGAGGCGACCTCGCGCTCCACTATCGCTATCGCTTCCTTGAACGGAATTGCTCGACTGGGGTCGCCTCTATCGCTGCCTATCCTCCTAGAGTGTCTTGGACTTCCCGACTTGTCCGAATCCGCAGCATCCGCCATCGAACGCATCACGGGCACGAAGGTACCTCGTGACTCGCCGCACCCCCCTACGTTAGAAATGACCGAGGATGAACTCGATCTATGGGAACCGGTCGCGCCCGTTGACGGTGTAGCTACTCGCAAATGGTGGTCGGCCAATGCGAGCCGGTTCGACCCAGAAAAACGCTACCAAGTCGGCCTTTGTGTTTCCGACGATCCGTTGGGCAAGGTCTTCGATCAATTGCCCCTCAACATACGCTACGACGTTTACCTTCGTCAGCGCGCGCTCGTTCCCGGAACCCCCGATTGGGAGTTGGAAACATGGTCATGGAAACAACGAAGTCCCGGTGGATAGGATATGGACCGATGGTACGCTCCACAGATTCTTGGACTGCCTTCCTAACACTCGGTGAGGCTGGTGCGGAACGTTCTTCCTGCATGATCCAGGGCTCACTCTGATATATTAAATCTTTCCTATGGCCCTAGATCTCGACGCCGCGCAGCTTCTTAGCCTTCACGGCATCACTAGGGAAGTTGCTCAAGTCTGTTTACGCAATCTAAAAGGCCAGCTGCAGACGATGGCACCATTGTTTCGGCCGCGCCGATTCCTCGCCGATCACGTCGAGGGGACGGGCAAGGAAGCGGTTGCAAACGCCGATCGAAACTTTGCAGAGTTCCGCGAACTCTTCGCCCGTGTGGCGACGAAGCCATTCGATCTTCGACCGGAATTGCGCTCGCCTCTCGAATCCATTCCCACCCAATTCCAATTCGACGAATGGGAGTACACCCACGCAACCGAGACAGATCGCGGATGGCAGTCGGTCCGCGTGGCAACCCCTCTGACCTGGGTCCTATCCTATGGCTCGGCGTATTCGCTAACCACCCTCCGCGACGCGGTTTCAGGAAATGGGCAACGGAACGACGAAGCCATCCGCGCCTACGTGATTCGCGCTTGCCTAATGCATGAACTGCTAGCCAAATTCCCTGGGATTGCCGAGCTTTTCGCCGGACTGCGCTACAAGCTGGAAGTGCGGCGCTCTCCGCAACTCGGCGATTTGCCCCTGGTGATGGTCTCGGCACCATTCAAGACCATACGCCCGCCAGATAAGTTGGTCGCGCTCGCCAGTGGATTGGCGGGCGGTACGGCCTTCGCGGAAGTGTTGGACTTGGCTAGTGTAAGAAATCTGGCTGATCCTTTGCGAGACGAGACGCTGCAGATCCTAGCCCGTCACAAAGTGGAGATATAAACCTCAATGAAGCGCCAGCCCAGGGTAGTGTGGACCAAGGGGATGTTTCTGTCGCCGCAGCATTTCCAGGCGCAGGACCAGTTCATCGAGGATCTGCTTCATTTTCGTTTCGGCGCCTCGCATTTTGCGAACTATGGCGTCACCGGAATTGAGTTCGACACCGAGACCCTCGCGAATGGCTTGGCGAAACTCACGGCAGCTCAGGGTGTGATGCCGGACGGCGAAGTGTTTGATATGCCGCAGTCCGACCAATTGCCTCCCAGCCGCGAGTTGGCGCGCCACTGGCCGGCGACGCAAGAAAGCCTCGATGTTTTCCTGTCTCTTCCGGAGCGGCGGCTCAACGCCCGCAACGTGACGCTTCCCGGTCAGCGTGACGGAGACGGTTTGGCCGATACGCGCTATGTGTCGGAAACCCGCCTGATGCCTGACGGAAATCAAGGGGACGAAGATAAACCGATCCAGGTCGCTCAGAAGGCGTTCCGGCTCTTGTTTGGGACGGAATTCCGTGATGGGTATAGCTCGATCCGAGTCGCGCAACTGGTGCGCAACGCGGCCGGTACGCCGATGGTGCGGCCGACCTTCGTGCCGCCTTCTTTGGATTTGGCGTCCAGCAGTTATCTTCTGAGCCTTTTGCGCCGGCAGGTCGAAATTTTGGCGACCAAGAGCGCGTCACTGTCCGGTCCACGCCGGGAAAAGGGCAAAGCCGCGGCTGGCTTCTCGCCAACTGAAACCGACAAGTTCTGGCTGCTCCATACCGTGAACAGCTACCTGCCGGAATTGAAGCACATCTTCAAAACCCGACATGGTCATCCAGAAACTGCCTATGTGGCCATGCTTCGCCTTGCGGGAGCGCTTTCAACATTCGCGTTGGAGGGTAGCCCTGGCGACTTGCCCGATTACGATCATAAGGACCTCGGCAGTTGCTTTTCGCTGCTCGATGCTCGCATTCGGGAATTGATGGAAATCGTGATTCCGTCAAAATTCGCGTCGATTCCGCTCACCGTTTCGGACCGCTTTGTTTGGTCTGGAACAATACAGGACGACAATCTGTTCAAGAATACCCAGTTTTACTTGGCAGTGAGCGCCAAGATGGGTGTCGGCGATCTGATCCGGAAGGTGCCGCAGTTTTTGAAGGTGGCGGCACCTGACGATATCGAGCGCACCGTAACTAATGCGTTATCGGGTGTTGCGCTACGCCATACAGAGGTGGTTCCGTCGGCAATTCCGGTCAAATTGGACAGCCAATATTTTCTGGTGAATCAAACCGGTCCGCTGTGGGAACGGATCGTGCAGTCGCGGAGAATTGCGGTGTATGCGCCGGGAGAGATTACGGAACCGAGGATGGAAGCTGTCGTGGTATGGGATTGATTCTCGCCATTCGGGTCTGCGCAAAAGGCGTCCAATCCGCGCCAGTAATCTGCAGACTGCATGTTCAGAGTTGTGAAACCGTCGAAGATTGGCAGACGGAGATCTGAAAGTTCTTATCCCCTTAGTGCGCGACTAGGAGATCAGGGAAATCCATCTAGATCATGGGCATTCAGGACGAAAGAGGTTCCACCGATAGAAGTCTCGGGCAACGTCCGCCGCATTTTGTCCGTGTATCGGTCCATTGTTGTACCGTTCAGGATGCTTAGCCTTTATTATGTCCGGCGAGTTATACGCGGCCGCTACCATTTCTGCCAATTTCTCCTCCTTTTCCATTTGGGAGCCGTTGGGAAATCCTTGATAGATATCATCATTGGTTTTGATGACGCTCGATTCAAAACCAAATCTGCTCACCCATGCGGACTTAGGATTTGCGGCCACTCCATCCAATAGAATGCGAATTTCCTTCGCTGCCGCATCGATAGCGTATTGCGGCACTTTCAGATGGCCCTTTACATAGAACCTTTCCATGGAAAAGAGTTCGGCCATTTGAAATGAGAAATCTTCCGGCACGAGGTGATGTTCCAGGGCGGTACTGATCTGAATTTGTGCGATGCCAAATGAGCCCCACCAAAGGTAGCTTGCCCCTTCTTGAGCGATATCACCGTTATTAATATCTATCAGTTCGTTTGAGATAATCACGGCGAGCAACTGAACAGGAATTTGATGCTCCTTCGCACTCTCGTAAAACTGATACTCGTATTGTCCCAACTTGCGCTGTACCCAGTCTCTGCGTTCGGCATCGGATGGCATGCTCCTAAACTGGTTGACGCTCATGAGTTCCAGATTTTCAAAATGAAAAGCTTGAACAGTACCCCTTCGAGCATCACCAAGAGTCGGCGCGAGCATGCCGCTTGCCGTGACTGTCCTCAAACGGCACATACTGGAGTCAGGGTCGGCATAATCGTTCACTCCGAGAGTCCCGGGCGTGTCTCCAATGAATCCGCGCGGGGTGGCTGGATCCGAAGCATCCCTACCTATGCCCGCTGGTCCTGGCGTCCTTGGAGAGGGCAATTCGTCATTGGTTCTAAGGCTTTTCAATGTTGAACCAGCCATCGATTCCTCTATCTTTAAAGTGCCTAGTAGAATGTGAAAATGACTTCATGCCCACTGTCAAGCGATTAAACCTAAATTGTGATCGAGTCGGCACTCCAACTACTTCTCTCGGCAAACCGTTGGCCGGAGAACTACGATTCAGTTTACGGTCCTTGTCGCTCACATTGCAAACACCGCGTCGGCGGCGTCCTCAGAAAATTCGCCCGTTTTTACCCACCCGAACCAACCCAACCGCGGGCCGGCTGGCGTCTCATCACCCAGGCGGCTCCATGGCACCTCGCTCGCCCGTAGAATCAGTTGAATCTCGAACTGCAACACCGGGCCCACATAGAAGCGCAGCAGGTCCCGAAGTTCCTCAATGGCTTGGCCGTCCGGCAGGAACGAGAGAAAATCCACTAAAGAGAGCGGCCCCAACCGAACGCGGAAACGTGCCTGTGGGTCCCACACCGCATCCCCGGCCAACGCGCCCTCTCCCAGTTGATTGTTACTTCGTTGTCCGGTGAGGTCCGATTGGTCCTCATCGCTTAGCCAATACCAGGAACCGACGAACTCCTGGATCTCCACGGACACCCCGAAGTGATCCCTCACGATGGCCGCCAGCGAGATCGCACTGGCTGGGCGTTGGCCCAGCAGACCGCTGTAGCGGAGCAGCCCTTCATCCTTCACCGCCAATCTGCCGCGCAGGTTCGACGTGCCCATCCCGATCCAATCAAACAAATACTGGGTGAACGCATCGGTCTGCCCCTTCGCGGCGGCAAGCTGATATCGAATCGGCATTTGATGCTTTTCCCACGCGCGGTAGAACAGGGAAACGATCCGGTGATTGAAGAGGTCAAAGAACTCCGCCATGGCGAAGTCCCTGGCCTGCGCCCGCTCCAGGATATGCTCGGTGTAATGGTGCGGCAGCACTCCCTGAATGCCGGTGAGTCCCATGAATGCAATCGTCATTCGTGGAGGATCCTCGTCGGCGGACAGCGAATAGATGGAGCTGGCCTGGAAAGCCAAGCTCTGGCGCGTTTTGAATCGTACCGGCTCCTCGTCCGGCGGTTCGATATTTCCGACGCCCCCACGGTCAGCCAACAGTAAATGCAGTAGCCGAACGGCTTGGAAGAAGTCGAATTCGTAAGGGTGCTCGAATAGGCGCTGGTCGAGTCCGAGGTCCGAATCCCTCATAGCACCCTCTGTTCGCCGATGCGGACGGGCCACCGCTTCAAGATGCCGGTCCTTTGCCGTGTTCGGACGGTGAGACGGCTGAAGGAGTTGATGGCGCTGTAGAGCGCGAAGAACCGCTCCAGGACGGCGGCTAGGAGATAGACACCCGACCCGACGTACTGCGATTCATCGAATTCGAGCTCGACGTCCAGTCCGCGGCAAAACGCGATTCCAGTGGGAAATTGGACGCGGCTCACGCTGCTTTCGCTCTTCAACCCGGAGATACCGTTGATTCGCTTGCGAAGGTCTTCGTCCGGCTTAAACACGTAAAGGCGCAGAATTTCGCGAATGGCGTCCAGACCGCCGGATTGGGCGATCGAAAGATGATTGAGGGAAAGATGGGATATGAGACGCCATTGGAGGGCGCCGCCCATTGGAGGGCGCGCGGTACGGGTGGGCGGGATAAGGCATCGGGCTTGGACCAGGGGCAGCCCTTCGCCTTGGAGCTCGCCCCATTCGCGCCGCCAGGCAAGGCTCGAGACGAAATCCCGATTGGTGCAAGTGACTCGCACGCTGAGCAGTTCGACAGGAGGATTCGCCGGATTAAAGTTTAGATCGACGAGCGAGAGATAGACGTCGGTTCCGTCATCGCCGGTTTGGGTGGACGGCCGCCGCTGAGCCGTCCAGTAGGATTTTGGCGAGCCCTCGGCGTGATCATGGCGAAAAGAATAGAAGGGTTCATACACCTTCGGCGCCTCCCCATAGGGTGCCGTGGAGGTGACGCGGTCAACCGAGTAGACTTCCAGCGAGGACTGTCGCAAGCGGTCGGGAAGGACCCGGTACTCTGTCACGGCATGAGTGACACGAATGGGATCCGCCGGCCGTTCGAAGAGATTCACGATTGGCGTGCAGCCTAGTTGGAAGGTATCCGCATTCACCGCCTGAGCCACTGCCGGCAGCTGGCCGCGAAGTTCTGAATCCCCGAAGAACACGAAAATCTCGAAGGCTGTGCCGTAGCCTTGAAAGCGTTCCGAATTGAGACCTGCCAAATCGAAGAAGAAGAATTTCTGCGGAAAGTGAAAGTACTCCTGTAGCAACCGGTATCCGAGAAAACTTCGGTCGGAATAGGGCAACAGGCCCTCATGCGGATCAAAGCCAACGGGGTGAATAGAATCGGCCGCCAGCGTGATCGATTCCCGATCCGCGGAAGGATCGCGAGGGCGAACCTGAATATTCACTGCATGGACAAAGAGCAGTTCGTAAAGTACATGATGCGCGGTGCTATCGCCATTTATGAAAAACCGAAGGAACGGAATCTTTAGTTGGTCAATAGGCAAGTTGCCAAGAGTTTCGACTTGGATCCGCAACACGTGCGATGCGCCGGCAGGCACGGACACCGCTTGCACAATCCCAACCGGCTGCACGGCGGCCTTCGTAATCTTCAGCGGCCACACCGTGACTGGATAGGAAGTTTGGAATGTGCATTCCATTCCATCGACAGGACGGGAATTGATGGTTGCCTGGCGGCCGATCGTGGACGGCTCCGTCGGGCGCGTCTGTTGCGGCTCAAACCGGAACTGCGCAATCGCCATCGGCGGGACAGGCCGCAGATAGTGCGGGTAGAGCAGGTTGAGCAATGACTCGACGACCTCCGGGAACTCATCGTCGATCTTCCGGCGTATGCGCGCTGTCAGGAGCGCAAAGGCGTCGATAAGGCGCTTGACGTGTGGATCCGTGGTTCCCTGCACCTCATCGAGTTCAAGCCGCGCCGCAACCTTCGGAAATTTGCGAGCAAACTCCCCCGACATCTGCTTGAAATAGGTCAGCTCCTGCTCGTAATACTGATGAAGCTCGTCACTCATTGGTCAACCGTGACTTGGAACCGGCGGGTCTCAGTTGGCATTTCCGCGCCAAAGACAACTGGCTCCCAGTCGACGCCGACCCATAGGACGCCGGAAATCTCAAAGGATAAGTCGTGGTCGCCATCGTCGTTCAAGGTGACATGAGCCCTGCTAAGGCGTGGTTCGAATTGCCGAACGGTGCGCTCGACGGATCGCCGAATGGCCTCCCGGTCGAGCGGGAAAGTTGATAAGTCCTGCAGGCCGTAGGCTAGTAGCGACTCGCGGCTCTCCGGAAACTCGTCGGGGATATCCTTGTCGCTACGGCGATTATTTAGGAGATTGGCAAGATCGCGGGCGACGCTATTCTCGTAGTCCCTAACCTGGTCATTTATTGGCTTCGGTATTTCCACGGACGACCGAGGGTTCTCATCCGTCAAACGGTCGAACAGCGATCCGATGACCCGTTGCTCACGACCGCTTGGCATCGCTCTCAATCCTCACAATCGACGAATGTTTGCCAAGGGTCGAGCCGGCACAGTTGGTTGTATAGCACCGCCGCGGATTCGTCGTCCGCATCTCGTCCGCTCTGCTTATAGACCCGGTACAAACGAGTCCAAACCGCTCCGGGAATGGCGCTGCTTTCCCACTGATCCAATTTGAACTCAGTAATCTGGCGATTGAGTTCTTCCAGGATCGTTCTTGCCAACCGATCCCTGCCGACAGACCGGCAGGCGTCCACAAGCGCAATTTTGCGAAGGTAGCGGGCGCGGCCTGATGTTTCCTGCGACGCAAGTGCGGCCAAAAGCTGCAGGCCCTGCTCCACCTGGCCGCTACGAACCATCGATTCAGCCGCCTGCCAAGCTCCACTCGAATCCGCCGGCACGTTGCTCCCCTGTGGCCCGCCGAAAGCCGGCACGGAAGTTTGCACACCGGCTTCAAGTGCATTAGCCGCCGTGGGCGCCACGTTTGGAGTTTCGGCCTCTCGCTTCTTCAACGCCCCTTGCAGCAAAAGGCCCACATCCTCCAACAGACGGCGCGAGGTGGAAAGGTCAAGCAATGCTTCCCCGAATTTCTCGTCAACCGTCCGTTCAAAGAGTCCAAACTGTTCACGGGATTCGGTGAAGGATGCGTAGATCGCTTCCAATGCGGGCCGTTTCGTCGCATTCATGGCGGCGTCAAATTCGTCGGCCGTAATCCACCCTTGCTGGATCAATCCGGCTACGGTCTCTCGCCGTTGTCCCGGCAATCGGTCTATTGCGTCTTTGCGGCCGATCTGCTGGGCTTGTTGAAATTTCAAATAGCCGTAGTCCGGGGCGTCACCCTCTCTATTTGTTAGCGGGATCTGCCGAATTGCCTCAGCCATTCGTTCGTTGAAAAAAGCCAATGGACGTGCCCGGTCATCCGGATCGCCGGACTCCATGACCGGAAAAAGCCCGATATCCCAGAATCGGGTCAGGATTTCACGAGTAAGCCGAAGACAGTCACGAAGTCCGGAAAATGCATCCAGGAAAATGGCCGCCTCGGTCAGGAAACAGCATAGGCGAATATCCTTACTGGCATGAAGAGCTTCTAAAGTTTGCGCCGCGACGACGCGCCATTGCGGAGGATTTCCGCTGGCACTTTCGTCACGGCGCGCTTCCAGAATTTCCCGAAATATGGGCTCGAACCGGAGGTCCCGCCCGGCCGGTTGTTCGGCTGAAACCGGCCGGAGGATTTCCTCGCTTAGATAAACGCGTTCGGCCATGGCTCTCGCCTTGATTTAGGCTTTACCAATGGTGAGATCGTATTTCGCCGTTACCTGCCCGCCGCCCGCGCCATCCTTGCGCTTCTGCTGCGTATAGATCCATTCGATCTTTCCGTAGTTCAAGTGGACCGTTTCCGTCGGCAGTTGGTCTTCTCCGCCGCCATGGCCGTTCGAGTTTAGCCTAACGCTCGAAATCATCACTTCTTCCATCTTGATCTCGAGGAACTTGACTTGACCTCCTCCTGCCCGGCACACTTCGAGCTTCACATTGCCCAAATGCTTTCCCGTCGAGACAGCCTCGTAAAGTTTGGGGGATGACTTGTCCACGTACTTCGTGATCTCGAAGTCTCCATGCTGAGTCCTTCCGGTGGCCGCGCCCCCGGCGGTGCTGCGGGTATTAGATACCTGCTGCATCATGTCATGGCCAAACGACAGCACTTCAATCCAATTGGAATGCTTTTCGTCCAGTGCTTCCCCATCCACGTTGTCAATCTTTAAAAAAGTATCAGCCATAAACCAGCTCCTAGTGATGAATACAGCCGTTTCGTGCGGCTCCATCACCCGTGAGTTGCGCTAAGGGATGACGGTTGAGTCCAGTTGGATGAACGATTCGGTCCGCACTCACCGATCGCGATCCATTCAGTTTGAGCTATCCCTTCGGTGCAGGCAGCCGAGCCACCAGCCGTAAAGATACGGTAATTTCGTCTAATTGAAAATGCGGGCGGAGCCTCGCAATCGCCCGGTACACACCCGGCTTGAACTGATCTTCAACCACTTCGATTGCGGCTTCCCGCAGAGGGAATTTCGCCTTCGCATCCTGGCTTGCAAAATCGTCGAGAAGGACGTAGTTCTGAATCCAATCGGTCAGGAACTTCTGGCATTGCTCCCTGCTCATGAAGGAACCAATTTTATCCCGCATCATGGATTTCAAAAAGTGCGCAAAGCGCGAGATGGCAAAAGTATATTGGAGCTGAGACGACAGGATCGCATTCTTATTGGCGTCCGGATCGTGATAGGCTTCCGGTTTGTTCGTGGATTGTGCCGCCATGAAGACAGCATCGGTAGTGCCTTTATAGTGGCACAAGGGAATGAATCCAAGTCTTGAAAGTTCATTTTCCCGGCGATCCGTGATCGCGATTTCCGTCGGACATTTTTGTGCGTAGTCGCCGTCATCCGTTGGGAACGTATGCGCTGGCAGACCTTCCACGAGTCCACCCCCCTCAACGCCCCGAATCGCCGCGCACCACTCATGCTTGGCGAAAGCATCGGTGATTCGCGCGCCCAACGCGAATGCGGCGTTGCCCCAAAGGTATTTCTTGTGATCGCGGCCATCCACTTTCTCTTCGTAGTCGAACTCCTCCACCGGGTCCGTATCCTTGCCATATGGCAGCCGCAATAGGATGTGCGGCAGGCACAAACCGACATACTTGGAGTCATCGGTGGTCCGGAACTTGCGCCACTCCACGTACGCATCGCTGTCAAAAATCTTCGCCAGGTCCCTCGGTCCGGACAAATCGGAGTAGGTGTCAAAATTGAACAGAGAGGGACTGGCGGCGGAGAGAAACGGGGCGTGGGCGACAGCTGCGACGTTCGACATATTCGCCAGCACTTGCATGTCCTGCGGATGGCGAGTGAACTCATAATCGCCGATTAGACAGGCAAAGGGCTCGCCGCCAAGCACTCCATGCCCCTCTTCGTAGATTTTTTTGAAGAGATCGGCCTGCTCCCAATCGCTTCCCTTGGTGAAGTCTTTCAGAATGTCGGCTTTGCTGCTATTAAGAACCTTAATTTTCAGCGAGGTCGAAGTCTCAGTATTGTCCACCAGATACTGGATGCCACGCCAGGATGCCTCCAGTTTTTGGAATTCCGGCGAATGGAGCACTTCGTTAAGTTGGCCCGAAATCAGTTCATCTATTTTTTGGATGCGTTCACCCAACATTTCATCGGTGTCGCGATCCGTGCGCATTTCACCGGCCAGGACCTGATTCACCAGCTCCTTGATCCACTCTTTGCCCTTGGTTTTCTCCTCGGGTGTCTGGCCTAGCCGTCCATTCTCAACAATGGCATCCAACAGGCTCTTCTCGGGCGCTGTTTGAAGCACCGAGACCGGTTCTACTCTCGATTTGGAATCTGCGCCCATGGTTTATCCTTCCTTGACCGGTTGGCTCGCCGCTTCGGCCCCGACCCGTTGCAAGGCTTCGTGGTTGTTGATCACTTCAGCGAGAATCGACTCCAATTTGTCGTTCCCCACCAAACTTGATCGCAGGTTGTGCAGTGCTCTGCGGAGTTCCAAAAGCTTTCGGAGCGCTGGGATTTGCTTCGCGACTGCCGCAGGTTCGAAATCAGACATCGCGTTAAACCGCAATTCGACGCCTAAAAGGCTGTCGTCTTCTGTGAGCTTGTTGTCAACCCGTAGGGCCAGCCGTGGGTTTACTTGAGAAAGCACTTTGTCGAAGTTGTCCTTGTCGATCTGGACAAACTTGCGCTCCTTCAACGGAGCCAGTGGCCGCTCCGGTTGTCCCGACAGGTCGGCCATCACGCCGACTACGAACGGGATCTCCTGCTTCTTGGTGGCACCATTGGTTTCGACATCGTAGGTGATGTGCACCCGGGGTGGTCTAACCCGGCCAAGAGTTTTCTGTAGGCTTTCTTTTTTCACCATGGGGGCCTGCGTCTCCTAACACCACAACAGCACTTCATTTAGCAATGTGAACTCGCCACACTTTAACACGGGAACGGTGCTTCCATACCGGTGGAATTCGTACCCCTCTCGGAAATCTCGACGGTTTTGATCAATTACTGGGGCATCGTGCCATAAAAAAGAGAGTATCCGGCACCACGGTAATGTCGGCCAAACTCTTGAGGAGTAATGCATTTAACGTTATCTGCTTTATTGTTATAGTGCCACACCATTCCGGACGCGAAGATCCCAACGTGCCGTGCGGGATTCCCAAATATTTGCTTTTTGGGAACGCTAATGTTTGATTCGCCTGTAATGAAGATGAGGCACTGATTGACGTTGGGCGGTCTCTCGATCCACTTACCAACCGTGGGACACTTGGAGAACAGCTCCGCAACTCTGACACAAGCCCCCGGCCCCCCGCCATGAGTCAAGCTCTTGCAGGTCGTGCCAAAACTAAAGCCAAGCACGTGACTGACGTAATGAGCGCAGTGCTGAACCGCATCATCGACGTAGCCATTCTTACAAATCTCGCTGATCTCCTTGTTAAGTCGCTGATTGAGTTGGGTAATCTGTACCATTGTTCGTTAGGCCCTCCGCGAAAAACTATATCACAGAAATCACGGCTTTGAAGGCGCAGGGAAGGGGGCCGCAGAATTGGAATTAGTCGTTCAAACGCAAGAATTGACGCTAGTTTGGGAGCACCGGACCTTGAGGGCATCGAAGCGCTTCAAAAAACTTTGGATTAAATAAATCAACACCATCAGGGAACTCAGCAAACTGAACCTTGGCTGGCGGTGTCAATGGCTGCGGCCGGGCGCTGCCAAGACCGCGATTTTGGCTCCACTGAACGTCGAGCGCGCCACCGGCGCGCTCGTCTGCGAATTGGAACAAACGAAAAACTCCCCATAGACCATCGAACCGCCCGAACCCGGTGCCGACTTCGCCGGTATATATCAAGTTGCCTTCGGCACCCCGCTTTGCTCCCGCTGGCGCGGGCCAATAAAACGTACTCCGTAATTTGGACTTAGCGCGATTCAGCTCGGTGCCGTCGATTACCAATCGAACGACTGCGCCTTGTACCTCGACAGGCCACAACTCGTACTTTGTGGGTGTGATCGTGGTCCCGTAAACGTAAAGGAGATCCGTTAGTTGCTGTGCGCGGTTTAAGAAGTTCAGTAAATCTGGCGAAACCCGCACGCCAGTCAAATCGGGCTTCTGCCGCCAGTCGGGATTCTTAACCAAAAGCTCCGCCCCGGCACCATTTGCGTATTTCCAAATCAGTCCCACGCCGGGCTGGAAAGCCTTATCCAAATCAACGAGTTCCGCATCAACCTGACTCGCCCGATCAAAGGGATATTTCGAGAGGATCGGTTTCAAATCTCTGCAGAGTTGAGCTAGTTCGCCGCTACGCTTACCGCTTGATAGTGTTTCTAAATTGCGGGGGATCTGGTCTACGGCAAATCGAATCGGCTCCGCCAAGAGGTCACCGACAATCTTGTTGACACCCTCGGTATCGCCGCTAAAATAATCCGCAAGTTTCTGGTGGGCGGCCAGCGCTTGGTCGGCGGCGGATCTCGCCGGAGCCAGTACTGCCGGTCGTTCTGTCGATGAAGCCCGGGCATAGTTCTCCAGATTCAACGCGAGCGCCCGAAGACCTTCTATATAACCCCGATTTTGATCACTGACTAGGGTTGCGGAATCCGGCGGCGTTGCGAATTGGGCGGGCTGAAAAAGACGTGCCACCTCCGCCGGCGTCATGGCCGGCGACATACTCGCCGACTCGATGGCTCGCGCAATACGAGCCTCGACGCGTCCCGCGGCCGCGACCGCAGCGTCAAGCTTAGGAACCAAGTTTTTGACTTTTCCGGCAGCAGCGGACTCCACTACTTTTTGGGGTGCGAAATTCGTCTGCTTGGCGACCATGCTCAAGATTCCCAAGAGCGGCGATTGGGGAAGGGCCAGCGTACCGAGTTTCTTCGCCGCGTCTTGGACATTGCTGTAGCGCACCACCTTGAACGATCGCAGAAACTCGTGCCATGCGTCGGCGTATTGGCGGTAATAAAGCGCCCTCATCCGGTCGCGCGTCTCCGAGTCCAATAACTGGGCAATCTGTGCGCGACCGGTCACGCAACTCTCCCCGCCACCGAGATTTTCCTTGGCAATTCGCTCTTCAAAAACGGCCTGTCCGGGCTTCGTAAACACGCCCTCCATCTCCGCTGGGCCTGACAGGACGGCACCGTACCCTTCGGCGAAATCGGCAACAACAAGGGGCTTTACCTTCGGTTGTATTTCCGCGAATATCATTCGCAGTCGATCGTCCAGACGCTTTGGATCGCGCAACAGGGTTCGCGCACGCTCCTCGGCGACCCGATCCTCCGTGAGCGAAATATGTTCTGTCAGACGCTTATCCAAGCGTGATGAGTAAAACTGGAGCTGTTTCGATAGTAATTCCCTCTCTTCAGGCCCGATCCCGGGAAACGCCTCGGTCACTGTATGATTCAACGTCTTAACAAGTAGCGGCGAATCGACCGGGCAGCCGAGCGCGGTAATGGTAATGTGCGTTTTCAGCAAGTCGTACGTGTTTTCAGATCCGCCGCGCCCCGATTCGGCGTTGGCGTTCCGCAAGCGGGTAATGATGGTCCGATTGAGATCGTCCAAAGCCAACTGGCGCAGCCGATCAAAGTATGCGCGCCGCGCGATCTCGTGCAGGGAGTCACCCGTATAGAGTCCCCAGTGAAGTTTCCAAAATTCGTCTTTCTCGAGTCGAATGACCTTTTCACGAAGCTGGTCGAGGGCGCTCAGGCTCGCCATGGTGAGCTTCGCAGTATTCCTGTTTTCCTGGATCGAAGCACTAACCTCGTTAGTCAACGCAAGGTTCCCGACTCCTGAAAACAGCCAGACTATCGACAAGGCAGCCATGGCGGTGGCTGCTCCGAATGCAACGCGGCGGTACCGTTCAATTTGACGGGGCGGCGAAATGCCGCTTAGGACATCCCGATCCTGCCGGAGTATCCGAGTGAAGAATTCAGTTGTGAAGGCCCATTGTTCAATCCATTGGCGTTGGCCGGCGAGAGGGGCACCGAATGACAAAGGGTTTTCGACAGACGAGTCCTTGGCGGTATCGAAGTACTGCGTTGCATCGGCAACTTTGCGCGCGGACAGGAAAACACTTGCATCATCGGTTGAGATCGAATGCGGTCGTTCACGTTTTCGAACGCCGACAAAGAAGAAGCCCCGCAAGCTGGGTCCTGCTTCGAGGGGGTGCGGCTTGAACACATCAACTAGAAACTGAATAACGGGAGTTCTGAGCTTTTTGAATTCGCGCGGGAATTGGTAGATCGCTGGCTTCCGGCGGGCATCGGTTTCGGCGGCGAGCGCGACCAGGCGGCGGCGACTAAGCCTCAGGAAGATCGACTGAAACAGCCGCCCCAGCCGCTTCGACTCGGCCTCAGCCCAGACTTGAACGCCATCCGTTTCACCACCATTATTCGTGGTGACTACACCGAGGACCCGATTGAACTCTTCGTCACCGAATCGACCGAAGTACTCTTCAAAAAAAGGGATCGTATCGGCGTGGGTGAACAACACGTAGATGGGGACGCTATCTCCCATCGCTTGTGCGATCGCCATCAGTTTTTCCCTCGTTTGGAGCGCCAGACTATCTAACACTGACGGTTCGGGCGAACCGGAAAAGGCTCGCAAGTCCTGGCAGAGCACAACACCTTTGAAGTTCAGTGGCCTACGAACAAGGCGGAGCCATGAACGCCATCCGCTCGTCGCCCCTCGGGACTGAAGGACTCGCAACATGTTTGCAAAACGGAGTGAGTCGCTATTGAAAATTCGTCCGCCGATTTCCAGGAACACCGATCCATCGGCAAGCCATATGTTGGAGACGCGCGTCGGAATCGCACCTCCGTCAGCGGCCACTGCTTGTCCCGCCAGCAATAGCGCCTCTGGCGCACAGTTTTGAATAATTGCAGTTTTTCCAACCCGCTCGGGACCTACGACCAGAAAGACCGGAAGATTATTCCCATGATTCTGCCTCGTCGCGGATGGCCCGGCTGCGGTGGTCATACGCTGATCCGCCTCGCGAATCAGACTCGCAAATGCCCGGTCATCCTCCTGGGAACCGGCGTTAGCCGAGACTGGAACATTCTGGGGCTTCGGCAGAGATTTTCGATCGCGCCAGATCTCAAATACTTTCTCGAAGATCACACACGCCAACAAAATCCCGACGCCGACAGCGGACCAGCGAAGCCCGGCGTCAATCAGGGCCTTTGTGTCGCCCGAGTGACGTAGCCCGACCATCAGCCAAACCAGCAAAAGATACAAAAAAAGTACGAACAACAACCGGCGTATGGTCATGATGGCAGCGCCTCAGTCATCGTGTGATGATCGCTTCCATCTGGCCTAACCGCCAAGCCAACAGGATCTTGAATACGGCGAAGACGAGAATTGCGCATACAGGCGTCAGCCATAGCCAACGGTAGTCGAATTTGTCATTCCTATTAGTTGGCGGCGGCGGCGCGAAAAGCGGCATCTCCGGTGAGAGCGCGTAGTCCACGCCGCGAATCGATTCGATACGGTACCGGAGCCGCTCCATCATGCGAAACGCCTCACCCCGCAACGGAGGAGCGTATCGCCCTTCAAATCCCAAAAGCAGGCAGAGCAGATATACCTCAAGCAGGTCAGCCAATTCGGGACAATCGGAGCGAAGTTCGATTTCGGCGAGTTTATCGAAAAATACGTCGCCCGCAATCGCTTGTCCATAAAGCTCAATGTTTAGCGGCCGTTTTCGCCACTCTTCCGCTTTTGGGTCCTTTGAAGAAAGGATCGTCTCGTCAAGAAACGCCACCACCGCGAATTCGGCGTCCTGCACCAGGTAAGCCTCGTAGCCGGAGGATCGCGCATCGCGTTCGATCTCTTTGATTGCAGCCTTCATTCGCCTTCGAAATAGGCCGAGGTCGGTCAAGGGCTGCCGACCCGCTCGAATGCGCACAACTCCAGTCAGGACACCCTGATAGAGAAGGGCTAGAGCGTCAGTTTTTTCGGGTCGATAATCAGCGTTTACAGGCTGCATAACGAGGCGTCAAATTCGGATACCCCTCAGGTTATCCCCTTAGCGTCCGCGGTGCAAGATTTTCGAGACGAGGTCCAGGTAGGCTTAAGTGGTAATCTGCATGTGTGCATTCTTCATGAGCCTGCCAAAGTTCTTCTCTTCTGCCTTGATTACTCTCTCTGTGCTCTACGGGCAGGACGGCCCCAAGCCGCAGCCTGGAGCGTTAACTATCGAAGAAATTGTCCGCCATGCGAAGTCGGGAATTTCGGAGGAACTGATCGTAACCATTGTTAAGCGGAATGCCCGCGCATTCAATCTAAATTCGGAGGAAATTGTTGAGCTTAAGCGAACAGGCGTCTCCGAAACGGTCATCAAGTTCTTGCTCAATCCGTCGCTTCCCTATTCTCCTCCCGCCCCTGCGGCGCTTCCCCCGGCTTCTGATAACGCCATTCCACCAGCCCGCGCTCCAGAGCCTGAGGTTCCGGCCGACCCAATCGCGCGAAAAGTCCCAACGGAGCCAGGCGTCTATCTGCTGGGAGCGGACGACACGATGGTACCACTTGATTCCAGACCGCTTGTCCCGTCTAAGCAAACAGGCAAGATCTCAACCGTATTGTCGGGAGGGCTTCTTAAGGGGCGAATTATCGGCTCGGCAGTCGGCGCTCGGGCCAGGACTCGTGCGGCCGCCGGTGAAAACATTTTTTATGCCCGTCTGGGAGATAAAGCCAGCCTCGATGATTTGACCCTTGTCATCCTGGAAATCCAGGATTCTCGCCGGGACCTGGATTTTGGTACGAAACCAGGAGCACCGGCGTTCCCTCTTAAGTCTGTCGTTCCTTTCGAGTCCAAGGAGGTCAGTCCCAAGCTGTTTCGGCTGGTCGTCAGCCTTGATAAGCCGGGTGAATACTTCTTTTTAATCCTCGGCAGCGGTGACGAGAAAAAAGGAACGCTCGGCAAAGGGTATGATTTCGGCATCAAGTGAGCGCTTCCGAGGTCACTTTCTTCCGGCCGCGTTCTTTGGCGTCGATAGATAGCCGGAGATACGATCTTTGGCGATCTGGTTGATCACCAACTCGTACGGTTCTGAAGATTTGGAGAGGAGGAATTGCACCGGCTCATTAATGGTCTTATCTTTTTTCTCGACGACTTTGTCGTCGGCGACGACATCGACAGAATACCGGCCCTTCTTCAGGTCTGTGCTTCTGAGCCGTAAGCCAACACCGGCAATAATAACCTTCGGCAATCTCTCTTTTTGAAGTGTAAATTCCTGATAGTTACGTTCTCCGCGCGCCTTCAGAGCGGCTAACTCCTTTGAATTTGTAGCGATGCGCCCGCTCAGAATTCCCAAGTCACCCATGGTGGTATTTAGTGCTTCGATGGCCTTGTCAAGTTCAGACTTCGTCGCTGTGAGTTGGCTTTTGACCGCGCCCACTTCCTTCGAGAACTCGCCCACGCGGCTCTTAGTTGTAGCGCTGTCCGAGCTCATTTCCGAAAGAGCTTTATCGACCGCCGATAGTTTCCGCACTCCTTCTTCGTGTTTTTTCGTTAGATTTGCCTCCATCGCATCAGCGCGCTTCATCGCCGCGATTCTTGACTCCCCGACCAAAGCGTTCGCCTGTCGACGTGCATTTTCCACATCTTTCCGTAATGAATCGATAGTATTCTTGCTGGTTTCATTTAGAGCTGCCGATGCATCTTCATTGACTCTGGAGATTTCAGACCGCAACTGATCGCGACTCCGCGCCAGTTCACCCTTGATTTCTAACTGTGCCGCGCTGAGATTGTCAATCTGCGCCCGGAGGGAGTGGTACTGATAAACGGTGTAAACCGACGAAACGATCAATGCAAGGACCGCGCCAGCGAGAAGTGAAGTCGAAAGACTCAGCGCTGGCGTTCTTTGAGTGTTCCCGCTCACAATAGTTAATCTCCCGCAGTTGTTTTGCGCCCCGCTGATTTCGGCCGACCTGTCCAGAGATCTTGAATTCCTCCACTGAGTATACCGGTGTCCTTCCGGTAAGCAAGGAGAGCGCCAGGAAGCCGGGGAGAGCGCCAGGAAGTCGGGGGTCTGACGCGGAATGGGCCTGTGAAATCAATGTTGTTCCCGGCTGCGGAACAGTCCCCTTCGTCGGAAACCCAATGTTTTGATCGGGCAAAGCCGAGGTCAACGGATCTAGGCCTTTTGGAAATCATACACTTCGTGTACTGACCCCCGGCTTCCTGG